>Ga0307968_1004256_pt1 | contig 11711 bp, 12 predicted proteins | sample OrgLakmetagen650_FD_201834 | JGI IMG/M metagenome (GOLD analysis project Ga0307968, IMG submission 201834) | Saline water microbial communities from Organic Lake, Antarctica - #650 | ecosystem: Environmental > Aquatic > Non-marine Saline and Alkaline > Saline | place: Antarctica: Organic Lake... | reverse complement strand
TGTGTGTGTGGGGGTGTGTGTGTGTGTGTGTGTGTGTGGGTGTGTGTGTGTGTGTGTGTGTGTGTGTGTGTGTGTGTGTGTGTGTGTGTGTGTGTGTGTGTGTGCACGCGTGTGTGAGTGTGTGTGTGTATGTGCGTGCGTGTGTGTGTGTGTGTGTGAGTGTGTGTGTGTGTGTGTGTGAGTGTGTGCGTGTGAATGTGCGTGCGTGCGTGTGTGTATGTGCGTGTGCATGTGTGTGTATGTGCGAGTATGCGTGTGTGTATGTGCGTGTACGTGTGTGTATGTGTGTGTGTGGTGTGCGCGTGTGTGTGTGTGTGTGTGTGTGTGTGTGTGTGTGCGCACGCGTGTGTGTGTATGCGCGTGTGTGTATGCGTGCGTGTGTATGTGCGATTATGCGTGTGAGTATGTGTGCGTATGTGTGTGTGTATGTGTGTGTGAATGTATGTGTGCATGTGTGTGTTTCTTGGTGTTGCATGTTGTAAAAGCATGTGCCTATTGTGACAGGTTCCCTTAAAAGTTTTTTGCAGTTGCTTTCTGCTGTCATGTGTCTGCGTTTGTTGTGTGCATGGTCATATCTTAAAAGTTTGCTTGAACGCAAAGAAGGGAAGTGCATTGAAGGGGACAAAGACTTAGTCATGCCTGAAGTAACATGCACGCATTTCAAGCGAGCTCTCTACCACGCTCCTTGCTTAAGTTAAGATCACCAATCATGGAATCGTTACAGCCAGAGGCATGCCGGTCATTTGGCATGTCATAGTATATCTGCTAGCATCTAAATAACCCGTCGCTCAAGGACAGAGTAGAGTGGTTGCTTACTTGCAATCGTCGATGGCATCCTCCGCCTTCTTGCGCTGCGTCCTTAAAAGTGCCCAGGTCCAGTGAAGATTAAAAGGATTGATCCAATCTGTATGCAGCACAGAGTAAGGCGCGGGCTTTTACTGCTTGTGTGCAGAACATGTCACAAGCTTTAGCCACAAGCTTTCATTTTGCATAGCAGTGGTAAGGGTTGGCATTTAATGACTTGTTTGGCTCTAATCAGCCACCAATGTTTTGAGCACCAGACATGGCAGTAAAAAACACCTGCACCAATATAAGAAAAGGAGCCATTTTGGTACCAAGCCATATAACATATAACAAGCGTAGTGGCCCTTACTTACTGTGGTTAATGGACAAGGCATCTTGCACGTTCACGACCATGTGGTGCATGCAACTTGGGACAAACAGCACGTCGCCCGGGCCCTAAAGTGAAGGGAAGTGCCAAAAGGCAGGAAACGTATTGTAGGAACAGCTTAATGAAGGATTGAGGACAGTCGCTTGGCTCTTGTCCTTCCTAGCTATGTCTAGCTGTAATTTTTTACAGAGGGACACTAGTGAGTGAGAAGATAACAACAGGCTTTAGCTTTCTACACATTTTGTACTACGAGCACGTAGATTGAGAAAAGGGCAGGCGGGCATAAAAGAGCAGATTTTGTTAACCTGCTCGCACGGAAGAAAGCCTTGTTCAAGAGCTGCTGCGTATCACCTTTCCTCTTAAACAATGTGGATGTCTACTTACTGAGCATCCCGGTTCCGTGTTTTGTCTATTGTGTTGGGAGGCCTTGAGTTTGCTGAATGTGTGCAACAAAGCAACCGCCCCAACACATTCTTTCATCCCTCCCCTTTCCTACCTGAATGACCTCGATAAGGAAAGGGTGAGCGTGCTTTAAATACGGGAAGGTTGCAGCCAGGTCTGGGTCCTCGTGCAAAGGACGCTGCACTGCTGCTTGGTGCCTGACAGGTGGGACTGTGGCATTGGCAGCGCCGGCAGCCGTAGGGGTGGTTGTGCCCAGCCCGGCACATGTCGGATGGAAATCATCCTCTTCCACCAAACCAAAGTCGGGAGCGAGCGTCATGTGGTGGCGGTCGTACAGGAGGTGTGTGTGCTCGGGGGGTAGGAGTAGCCACCTGACGTGTGCATCGATAAGGGGAGTTCAGATCAAGGATTCTGGTGTAAAAATGTTGATTCAAATTCCAGGGCTTTGGGCTTTGTTTGTGCATGCTTCGGTGGCGGTTCACACCTTTGTAATGGTCTGCTAATACTAATAGCTAATAGAGTACTGATATTGTCTTATTAAGGCCAGGGGTGAAAGGGTGGCAATTATCAATCACAGCAAACCAAAGCTGAATAGTGGGCTTGCAGCTTTTGAGACGCACATGAACTGGTCCCGAGGAGACTCCAAAAGGAATAGGCGCAAGCTGTGGTTTATTTTTCTTTGGACAAGCAACGCTTTTAAAAACCAGTGGCTGGTGATTTGCCTACCTTTTAACTCCGGCTACGTTAGCAGACCAGCTGTACGAGCGCAGGATGTCAGAGTGCAGGGGAGTCCACGAGCCTGCCGGGCCTAGGTACACAAACCTGTGAACACATGCACACTCATAACATGTCAGAATGCAGGAAAGTCCACGAGCCTGCCAGGCCCAGCCTCGCAAATCAGCGTAAACTGTGTGTATATATGCACAACTGCACAACAGCTTTGTGCAAAGCACACAATCGGCGATGCTGTGATAAACACAGAGGATATTTTTCCCTGCCAAAAATATCGTATATGCACCGTATATACCTAGAAATGTATGGTTCTGGCCAACCCTAATGATGATGACAGAGAAGCCACAAGCAAGGTTCCCTGTTTCCCAGGTTGTGATGGTGAACTGTTTTGAAAGCGCAAAGTAATGCAAAGATCATGATGACAGAGAAGCCACAAGCAAGGCCCCCTTGTTCCCAGGTTGTGAAGGTGAGCTGTCTAGGAAGCGCAAAGTAATGCATTGATCATGACGACAGAGAAGCCACATGCAAGGCCCCCTTAATTCCAGGTTGTGAAGGTGAACTGTCTAGGAGGTGCAAAGTATTGCAATGATCATGATGACAGAGAAGCCACAAGCAAGGCCCCCTTGTTCCCAGGTTGTGAAGGTGAGCTGTCTAGGAAGCGCAAAGTAATGCGTTGATCATGACGACAGAAAAGCCACATGCAAGGCCCCCTTGTTCCCAGGTTGTGAAGGTGAGCTGTCTAGGAAGCGCAAAAAAATGCAATGGTCATGACGACAGAAGCTACGAGCAAGGCCCCCTTTTTTTCCAGGTTGTGAAGGTGAGCAACATGCAGAGGCTACAGCTAGCAACGCGCTATAGAGTTCGACATTTTTGGGTCGCAGTGTGCTGTGTTCTACGCAGAGCCGCTTCTGGATGGAATCAACAAAATAAGGTTACATCTGAATGGTCACCTCGAACAGCAGAGGTGATCAGCAAGAAGTGTTTCAGGCAGACACACACACTGCCACACACAAACCCACATACACACACTTTTATTTACATACTTTTACCTATAGTCAGCAGTAGAAGCCCCGCTTTTTGGAGCGCCTGCCTGCCCCTGTCTGTTGTCACGGCCTGCTTCGTTGCTGCCACCAACTTTGCTGCTGCTGCCTTCTATGTCGTAACTGCCATCGGTAGCATCCTCTCCACTGTCAAATACGTCGCTGCTCCTGCTGCTGCTGCTTTGACATGCATGGTGCTGACCTGCCGCATGGGCGTCATAGTAGGCATTCAGCCAGTCGTTGCTGAAGTAGACGGGCACCTCGTATGCCTGCATTGGTAGGCAGACACAGCAACAACATTGACAATCATGTATATATTTGAAAGAGATCATTAGAGTTGTGGGTAAGACGGCTGAAAGAGGCAGCCTTGCATTTCCCACATCCCTGAATCAGATTACAAAAATTGACTCATAATTCCACCTCAGTTTTTTTTCCAAGAATGAAAAGGGCCTGCTCCGTCAGCTCCGTCACTTTCCCAGAACCTTGTGATAAACCCATTGGTGAGCAGCTTGTATGAAATTGCTAGTCAGGCAGGGAGAAAGACCCAGCCTACCTGGTTCCCCCCCCCTGTTCCAAACCATCTATGTCATGCTGGCTGTGCTTCACCGCACCATTTCCTTGATATCACTGCACCGTCATTTCCTGTTTCCAGCAAGCCTCCACACAAGAACAAGAACAATAAAAGAAACGAGTGCACATGCAGTGATGAGCACTCCCCACATTGTGATGAAATGGCAAAAGCCATTCCTGGTACAGGAATCCCTGCCAACCTGCATTGTGATGAAAAGGGAGGCCACTTCTGGTACAAGAATCCCTGCCATTTCTGGTACAAACACCCTGCCAATCTTTTCACCTTGTAACCCGGGGGAGCCACGCTACAAAAATGCCAGTCCTTGAGGTAGTAGTGTGGAGGGTGGTGCTCAGGCGGGCTGCCATCCTCAATTCTGGTGCCAAAGCTGTGGCCATTGCCGTCGCCGCTGCCAGTGCTCCTGCTGCCAATATTGTTGTCGCCAAAGTTGTCATTGCTGCTGCTGCTGCTGCTGCCAAAGTTGTTGCGGCTGCCATCATTGGTGCTGCTGCCAATGTTATTGCTGCTGCTTGTGCCACGTGGCTGAGTCGGATCAGGGCCCTGCTGCTGCCGCCGTCTCCTCCACCACTGCAGGTACTCGGACAGGGCCATCTCCTCTACCCGACCACAACCGTCCTGCTGCTGCCTTGTGTCCGTCACACACACCATGGAGTCTCCACCGGCAAGGCGTTCCAGGGCGTCAACGTCAGGGGACCCGTCGTCGCACACCCACTCTTTGCGTGCCCGCCACCCCTCCATGGCACCCTGCAGGTGTGTATGTGTGTGCGTATGTGTGTGTGTGTGCGTGTGCGTGTGTGCACGTGCGTGTGTATGTTTGCATGTGTGTGTGCGCGTTTGTACCATTGCCTGCAGGACAGTGGCATCCAAAGACAGAAGAATAAAAAAAAAGGCATTGAGGAGCGGCCCTTTTTTTTTTTGTGAATTCCTCCGTGTGCAATGCAATGCAGGGCACGTGACAGCAATGTAATGTCCATATGGATAAGAAAATGCACCATTTCTGGCATTTATCAATTGATATCATTGCCTAAACTTAAAAGTGTTTAGTGCTGTCTACTAAAAAGTCAACATTCAAAAATGCCAACTAGGTGCCTTCAGAATGCACACATAACACGTAAGCGAACTAAAAAGCGCAAAAGCAGCCGCAAGTCCCACAGCTGGTTGCGCGTCCACTCAGCTAGTTCCCTCACCTGAATGAGGACGGGGCGGTTGGGAACCTATATGTGAGGCAGCACAGAGTAGGTAAGCATCATTATAACAAAAAAGAGAAAGGAGGCTACGCAGGCAGTGATTTTGTCCTGTGATCTCCACACCAGGTGATATCAAACGCAACTACCAGCCTCATGCCTAATTTTTAATATGTGCATGAACAGTAACCCAACTCAACAGCACTCTGTATTTCTGATACAAGGGGACGGCACGTGCACCGTTACATTCATGGCTACTCACATGGTAAACAAATGCTTTGGTTGTACCAGAGAACTGCACATGCGGCATGTAGCTCAAGGTCCAAGTCATTGATATTTGGTCTCACCATGTAGCGATGCACAAACTCCTCATAGGACAATTCGTCTGCGTGGCGCACGTCCACTCTTTGAAAGCTTGTGTCAGGTCGTGCCAGCAGGTCTCCTGGTGGTTCAGGGAGCTCATAACTAGTTCCAGCCGCCTCCAACAGAGGATCACCCTTCAGTCAACCAGGCGTATGTGTGTGTGTGTGTGTGTGTGTGTGTGTGTATGTGTGTGTTGTGTGTGTGTGTTGTGTGTGTGTGTGTGTGTGTGTGTGTGTGTGTGTGTGTGTGTGTGTGTGTGTGTGTGTGTGTGTGTGTTGTGTGTGTGTGTTGTGTGTGTGTGTGTGTGTGTGTGTGTGTGTGTGTGTGTGTGTGTGTGTGTGTGTGTGTGTGTGTGTGTGTGTGTGTTTGCATGTGCGTGTATTGTGTGTGTGTATGAATGCGTGTGCGTGTGTGTGTATTTGCACGTGTGTGTGCGTGTGTGTATGTGTGTGTGTGTGTGTGTGTGTGTTTGTGTGTGTGTGTGAATCGCGTGTGTGCTCGTCTTACCTTGGGGATCAGTTTTGGAAACATTTAGATCAGTATATTAGATAAATAAATTATGTTCTTTCGTCGATGCCCTGTACAAAGCGACCAGTCATTCTCGATATGAAGGCATTTTCCGTATTAATACCGTAAGTATCATTCGCAGGATTAACATAACTTAAAATGATGATGATGCACGAGTGAAGGCAGTACGCAAAAAGAGAAGTATGTAATTAAGGTAAGGTAAGGTAAGGTTACATCGCTATATATGCCTCTGGTGGGCATCTGAGCGGAAGCTTGGGAAAAAGCCTGTAACCAAACCAAAAAACGCTAGAAAAATCAAGGGAACAGGGCTAGGCACTTGGCTACAAAAGAGGCAACACCAAACATATCAGGTTGGTTCATAAAGGTCCTCAAACGAGCTGGGCTATCCTCAAACTGAGGTGGGAAGACAAGCTGTTGCTGTGTGCGAAGTCTGACTAGATGTTCATGCGGACAACAAAATGTGCTCCTCATCCTGAATAGTGTGCCAGTCACATCTGTCACAGATCCTGAGCTCATAAGGCCTTCTATTCCTGTCATGACGCATTCTTTGGACTAGAAAGTTGTGGCCAGATAGGCGAAGGCAAGAAAGTGCTCGGCTGAGGTTGCTGGAAATGTCCAAGCGAAGGTAGAGAGGCAACACAGGCTTTTGATTTCTTTTTCTGTCATACCACCATCCAGAAGTATTCCCCAAAGGTACACCGAAATGTGTGTGATATGTCCTCATAATTCTGCTGGAATGGTGAGCTTCATGTGGTGTCAAAACGTCAAGATCTCTCCAGCCCCCAATGATATGTTCACGTAGAGTGAGTTCAAACTGTCGTTGATTGATAGTCTGACGAGATCGTATGGCATCCAAAAACTGTTGAGTTGTAGGTAAATCTTGGAGCACATGCAGAACCTGGTAAGTCCATGTATCACTTCTGTTTGCAAGAAGTAAATCAGCCCGCACAATTTTCTCAAGAAGAGGGTTGTTTGAAGAGAGTAAACTGTTCCAGAATCTTATGGTGCATCTGATCCAGTAGAAAAAGATGGGCTTCTGGACTGTTTCGCGGAGCACGCAGTGAGTATCAGTACCTTTTTTGACACCCAGGAGTTTTTTCAGGAAGCCAAAATGAAGGACGTGTGCACGGGTGGTTACTGAGGAATCATATGTCAGTGAAAAAGTGGCCCATACTTGGCATCCGTACAGGCCAGCTGTCAAAGCGAAGACCTAAAAAAGCCACAACATGGCATGTTTTCTGTGTTTGATACCCTTGCTAGAACCGGTTCTGTAAACTCTAGCTATCGCGAGCCTCAAGTTGTCTGCCATCTTCTCAGCTGCTGTGTGCATATTTCCATCACGAGTAAGAGTGAATCCAAGGTATTTGAAATGAGTGACAAGTTCTAGAGGTGTGCCATCGTACGTGAAGGTGGTATGTAAATAAATCATGCTTTTCACAACAGCTGAACAACGCAGGAGTCAAAGGAAACATCTTTCTTCTCTTCCATCAGCTTCATCGCCTCGGTGCGATGCCCATGATTCCTCTGTGACGATGATCAGTGCTCACGGTTTTAACCTGCATTTGAAGGGAGGCTTGGCGTTACAAAAGAGGGAGTTTAACCGACGCAACGAAACCCTAGTGTTAAAAAAGGCTCCCACCTCTGTGAAGCCAGCGTCTCTCATAGCCTGCTCAACATCAAAGGAGTAGTACTCGTCGCTCCAAGGCTCTGTGCTCTGTGTGATGGATGCAATGGGAAAAAGGTTGGTCTTGCAGCTATGTTGGGGTCCCAGACGTGTTGATGATCATAAGTGCATGCACAGAAAACAAGCAGGGTTTGAAAAGCATGAGTCGGTCAAATCTTGCCATGCAAGATAACTGCGTTGTTTACACCATCCTAACTGAGGAAGTCAATATGAGTTTTCTACATCTGCGAGGGAAGCAAACAAAGCTGCATCAACTAGAGAGAGGCTGCACAATTGGCTTCCAATATAGCAGCATCTTCTTCCATTACCTTCATGAGTGTGAAAATGGCGGGGGGCAGGTTCTGTATGGTTTCGCTGCGAGGATTGTTGTCGACAAAGTACAGGACGCCACCTGGCCGTACGATCCGTGCCGATGCTTGCACAAAGTCAGTGATGGTTTGTTGCGGGCATTCGTGAATCACAAACTGCAAGTGGGATGGGCAAGAAGCACTTGTTGGAGGCATGACATGATTCGTAGGACTGAACAGTAGCTGAAGACAATGCGGCAATGCACTGCGGTTTACGGTTGTGCTCCAGCTTTTTAAGTATGCTGCTTGTTGCCACGATCCATGGACTCGCAAAGTGTATGTGTCAGGCAGAGGAGTGCAGTGCATACACAAAGGGACGCTTTTGTCAGTCAAGAGGCAGTGTTTTAGGATGTTGTCCAGAAAACAGAGATGAAGGGGAACATGGAACGCTAATCTGCAGGCCAAATTTTTTGCAAAATGTAGCCAGGAAAGTATTTAATTCGGCAGTGTTGCTTGTGCCTAGACGGGTGCGAAAAACAATCTGCACAACTCACCTGGAACGTAAGCAGGTCGACACTGTGTGTCTTAAGCACGCTGCTTTCAATTTTGTCGTGCATATAATTCACACGCCGCTTCCTGCCCTCTCGAACATGTTTCCTGCACACATAACCAAGTTTCCCAGACGCATACAGCACAAACACGAAGTCAGTGCAAGCATTCTTAAGTCACTTGCTTTGTCAATAGTTCAGCTGAAGATGATCAATTCAATTCGAAAGAAACAGACGTACAAATACATTAACATGTTGTCTGTTTGTGACGAGTGTGGTGTGTGCATGCCAAGCCCCACCGGGCCGTGTCAGCACACACCTTTCTTCAAGCTCCGCCACGGCTAAAAAGTGAGGAGACAAATCCACACCTGTGACCTGTGCCTGAGGGAATTCCTGTGTGCACAAAAGGCAGAGACAACGCTGGTTCCTATGCTGAAACCAATCAGTGTGCATGCAAAATCTTGAACCTCTTCCAGGCTGCATACTCGAGACTTCACAAGCTTAATGTGGAGCCCTTTGGCAAGACCACGCATACTTTAGAAGAACGCTGGGTATGCTCGCTCACATCCACACTTTATGGGTCATACAAACATTGCTCATGAGTCAAGCACCTCACAAGAGCTGCTGTCTGTGAACTGCTTGTGGAAACCTGCCGTGTACCTACATACCTACATACGCACCGTTCTGCAGCAATTGTGCATGGCACTTCTTCAACTACCTAGCTGAAGCACAATGACTTGGTACAACAGCTAGCTAATTCTTCTCCATCAACGTGGATAGCAGCTCTGCTCACAGTCTATTTCCTTTTACCTTACTTAATCAGCTGTTTGCTTTAAGTATACCTGAGCAAGCCACCGTGAACTGATGCCTGTAGAGCAGCCCACATCAACGATGGTGGAGGGCTGGAGTAAACTGTGCAGCGCATAGTAGTCTTTCAGGGTGCCAGTGATGCCGCTGCGCAGCTTGATGAGAGCTTCCTGCAGAAGGCAATCACGAGGATAGATTATTTACTAATATGCGGGGAAATTGCCTTGAGGAAAATACAAAGCTGAAGTGTAGATGTGCGCAGAGTGGGCGAGCCCATCTAGACCAGTACACCTCAGATCTCAATCCGCAGGAGATGTTGCTAGAAACCAACTACCAGGCTCGCTCATTTGGACATTAACCTTGACATCTGTACAACTCCTTCCTGAGGTAGGAGACGTGCAAGATCTGGCTGCAACGCACAAAACATAATAGCTGCCACTACAATCAATGTTTTAATACTACAAAATAACGACAGGCTCAAAGCAGTGATGTAGTGACCTCAAATCGTGCCAAGTGCTGCCCACGCACTGAGGATTCCACAATTAATCAGAGACAAAGTGGGGAACATCCTCCTCACAAGGAACATATGCAAAGATTGATACGTCATTATGAAGCAGCTTAAACCTTCAAGAGAATTGGCAGAGAACAAAACCACAATGGCAATTTGTGTTGCTATTTGGAGTCAAAAACAACAGCTGCATGACACAAACTTTGTTCTTTGCTAGCGCGCATGGCCTACCATGGGGGTGAGCGTAGGCTCTGACTTGAACGTACGGATTCCCATCGCATAGGTAGCTGGCTCCACCTCACAGGCAGCTAGCCAGTTTAAGTTGCCCTCGTCATCTGTGTGTGCGCGTGTGTGTGTATGTGTGTGTGTGTGAGCATGTGTACGTGTGAAAAATGTGTGTCTGAGTGAAAAAGTGAAATGTGTAAGGTGCACAGCCTGACTGTGATCGGATGCCATATGCCAAGGAGCATGAAATTGCGCGTTTCTTTGTAGTCATTAGTAGCAGCGTGGAGCGTACGGGCTTCTTTGCTTGCACTCACATGCGTGAAAGGGCTTCAGATAGTAGCTGGGGTATGCCATACTCTTATCCTCGATCTCCTCCTTTATCTGCTGCAGCTCTGTGTCGCTCATGAGCCTCTGTGCGTAGCCATCCCAACTGCCAAGCATGAGGAGCATTGGTACTGAGTGTGTTTTGAAAATGCCAGAGCTTGAGTTTCAATTAGTTGCCCCGCCCATTGATTTAAACGCGTAGCCGCCCCCCAACGGCTGAGTACAGGAACTCCTTAAAGTGACAGTGCCACAGCCTTTCACATGCACTTGAAACAAGATGCAAACAGCCAGAGCGTTTTGCTGCAGATCTGTAGCTGTCTCACAGTAACTAAGTCGAGGAACGTGCGGGCCTCAGCATCACACACTCAAGGCATTAGGGTCACAAGCCCCAGAGACTGGTCGTATCTATATTGTTGATTAGGCTTTGCAGCCCAATTTGCAGAACCAAGTAGAAAGATCATAGCCTATCCTGGCAGGTAAACGTGACATCATAGTCATCCGTCAATTTGCACCATTAATAGAGGTTTTAAAGACTACCTGTACATGGAATGAAACTGACCTAGTTACTGAGACAGAAGGTCAGTCCTTCGTACCAACGTGTAAAGTTTCTGCTAGGCATACAATGAATGATAATACGTCACACAATGCCTTACAGTGTGTGTAAGCTTACAGTCTATCAAGTGGCGCATGTGAAAACAATTACCTAATCCCGCGCTCTTCAGCTGAGTTTTTCATGGCCTGTTTAGCAAACACCTGTGTCACATCATGACAAGAAGTTTTTATAAAAAGCATGTGTATTGTCAATGTGGTGTATGCATTTGTCTCTCTGTGTGTGTGCACATATGCAATGTGTGTATGTATGTACCTTTGTGTATGTGTGTGTGTGTATGCACACGCGTGTTCTTGTGTGCTCTTGCATAAAAAGGACTCAAATGCATGAAACAATCTAGACCTGCCATACCTTCATGACTGAATAGAGTGGCTTTGTGCTAATCAGCCAGTCAACAAACTTGGAGAGCAGACGATCCTTGTTAGCCCAGTCTGGCTGAAGCTTTCCATCTGTGTTTGAGAGGGGAACGAAAAGCAATTGAATGAGGAGCCAGAGGTGTATCTATCTCTGCATGCGCTTTGCATCATGACATTTACAAAAGCACTTGCAAGCACACACACACACACAAACGCACACACACACACACACGTACGCACACACATACACACACACACGCACACGCACACACATGCACAGGCATGTCCGCACACATGCACACACACACGCACGCGCACACATGCACACACACACGCACGCGCGCGCGCACACA
>Ga0307968_1004255_pt1 | contig 11713 bp, 10 predicted proteins | sample OrgLakmetagen650_FD_201834 | JGI IMG/M metagenome (GOLD analysis project Ga0307968, IMG submission 201834) | Saline water microbial communities from Organic Lake, Antarctica - #650 | ecosystem: Environmental > Aquatic > Non-marine Saline and Alkaline > Saline | place: Antarctica: Organic Lake... | reverse complement strand
CTGCATACAACATGTGTGAGACGTGCACACCCGCGGTTCCGGTGATAGCCCCTGATACACCCTCAGCAATGTCATCAATATCGTTAATATAAAGGAAAAAAAGCAGAGGAGACAGGGGGCAACCTTGATTAACCCCACGAGTCGGATGCACACGAGCAGTCTTATCACCATCCTTCAAGACATACTCATCACGGTTGTACATGTCTTGAATCACCGACAGCAAAGGCGCAGGCACGCGAGTACGCCTAAGGTGTTTCCATAGGGCATCCCTTGGAATGGTGTCATAGGCTTGTTTAAAATCAATGAAAGCAGCGTGCAACCTAGGCGACCCATTGGGTTTAATTGTTCGTGCTGCATGTTGTAAGTGCCGAAGAATGAACATGGGTTGCAAAGTGTTACGACCTGGGTAGAAACCATATTGGGTGTCAGGGATCTGACCAGTTGCCACACACCACTCAGTAAGCAACGAGCGAATAATAATGGCATACATACGGTACATAGTGCCACTGACAGCCAACATGCGGTAATTGTTGGGGTCCAGAAGGGGGCCTTTCTTATACAGAGGGCTAAGCTTCGCTTGCTTCCAGCACGTAGGGATGCAAGCCTTGTCATACAGCAGATTGAACAACTGAGCAATGTAAGGCGCTAAGACGTTAACACGCTCACTACCACGCCCATCAGGCTTTGGCCGAACCACTACAGCATTCTTGATGAAGGAAGCAGCCACGCAATCAAATCCTGGGGAGCACGTCCGTTCATCTTTCCTATTTGCTCAGCCACCAAGGCGAGCAAGGTATCGCTACTAGGGGGATCAATAGTGTCAGGAGCAGGCATCCAATCATTCTGAGCACCTTGTTGTAGTAGAAGCCTTCAGCCAGGTTGTTTGTTCTACATCTAATCCTGTACAATGGTTACGACGGGGGGTGACCTTCAATGGTTACAATGGGGGGTGACCTTCAGCCAGGTTGTTTGGCTGATTGGCCGCTGGCTCTCAGCCAGCCACAAATAAATCCATGAGCTCAGAAAGAAAAAGAAAAAGTCCAGTGTTCTGCTGAGAAAGGAATCATGAACAAGTTGGTTGTTGACCTGTTGCAGTAAAAAGGGTTGGGCTGCTGAAAAGTGAGTTACAGACTTCTTATTTAACCAAGAGTTTTTACTTGGCTGAGAACTGAAGTCAAGCTTTTTCTGAGAAACATGTTTGTAAACGAACATGCCCTTAAAATAACATAACTGCACGGAAAAACAAAGAGACAAATGACAGAGGTTGCAAGGTTACAGATGATGTAGCTGTCGTCCATCGCACAGATTATCACGTGCATGCTGTTCGTAACATCTTGTGGTTCAAAGGAGCTAACACAACAGAATGTGTTGTGACGGTCAAGAACAAATCTAAAATGGATACAATGGGGGGTGACCTCCAGCCAGGTTGTTTGGCTGATCGGCTGCTGACTGGTCTCGGCCAGCCACAAATAAATACATAAGCTCAGAAAGAAAAATAAAAGTCTAGTGTTCCGCTCAGAAAGAAAATCATGAACAAGTTGGTTGTTGACCTGTTGCAGCAAAAAGGGTTGGGCTGTTGAACAAATCTACACTCTCCTCCACAACTGGTTTCAGTCAACGCAAGTTAGTTTGTTTGGGTTACGAAGGCCTCCAGCCTGGCATGGCTGCTCAACCTATAGGTCCCAACAAATAAATCAATCAAAAAGTTCAGTCAAAGCAAGTAACCTACTTTCTTCTCCACAAGTACCATCGGCATTGGAAAATCACAGCCCTCATTTGCTTCAGGAAAGGAGCCACGATTGTAGGTTTGCAATTTAGTCCTACATACACACCGTGCAATTTAGTCCTACATACACACCGTGCAATTTAGTCCTACGTACACACCGTGCAATTTATCCCTACATACACACTTTTTTTTAGTTGTTCCTGCCAATAATTGTTGAGGTGCGTATCGGAGGACTTACACAACATTGGCAAGGCAGCGCGTTTGCTGCGGCAAAAAGGGAGGAAAGGGAGGCCAAGATTACCCTTCTACCCCCAAGGTTGCGCGTCTCCCCGCTGCCTGGAAATGTCCCTGCTAATGATATCATATACCTAAACACCATGAGTACGCATCTACGTGTGCTCTTGGCCACCCCATACATGTATACTCATTTTGCACACATCGTGTATTCCTGCATACAAGGCTTTTCCTGCTGATAGTGCCTGTGCATTTCCAGCTAATGACATTGCGTATACGTACACCGTGAGTACGCATCTACGTGTGCTTTTGGCCACCCTTCACGTATGTGTGTACTTATTTTGCATACATCGTGTATGCCTGCATACAAGGTTTTTGCATACAAAATTTTTGCACACATCGTGTATTCCTGCATACAAAGTGTTTCCTGCTGATAATGCCTGCGCATTTCCAGCTAATGACATTGCATATACGTACACCGTGAGTACGCATCTACGTGTGCTCTTGGCCACCCTTCACGTATGTGTGTACTCATTTTGCCATCATTTTGCACACACTTCCAGGTTGAGCGTACCAATCCCTCGTGGCAGACCAATCCAATCCAATCCCTCAACAATCCAATCCAATCCAATCCAATCCGATCCAATCCAATCCAATCCAATGCAATCCAATCCAATCCAATCCAATCCAATCCAATCCAATCCGATCCGATCCGATCCGATCCAATGCAATCCAATCCAACCCGATCCAATGCAATCCAATCCAATCCAATCCAATCCAATCCAATCCAACCCAATCCAATCCAATCCAATCCAATCCAATCCAATCCAATCCGATCCAATCCGATCCGATCCAATGCAATCCAATCCAATCCAATCCAATCCAATCCAATCCAATCCAATCCAATCCAATGCAATCCAATCCAATCCAATCCAATCCAATCCAATCCAATCCAACCCAACCCAATCCAATCCAACCCAATCCAATCCAATCCAACCCCTCAACACTTCCAGGTTGAGCGTATCCAATCCCTAGCGGCAGACCAAGGTTTGGCTGACTGCGTGCAGGTGCGCTGGCAGGAGTGAAATGGCACGCCCATTGTTCTGTACAAGGAGTAATGAATCACCCATAGTGCTGCAAATCTCTATGGTCTTCTGAGTCTCGTTTTATGGGACCCAATCTATGAGACTCAACTCTACAAGCTGTGGTATTTCTAGGGTTGGCCAGAACCGTATGTGTGCACCGTATATGACCGTATGTATGTATGATGATTTCCCTGCTAACAATGCTGTATATACACCGTATAAACTTATTATTATATGGTTCTGGCCCACCCTAGGTATTTCTAAACGTAATCGTTGTAGCACCAGGCATTGCTATATGGCTTGGACGTTGCTGTATGTTGAAGTAAAGTTTACAAGGTTTAGGAAAGGCCTTCGGTCAAAGCTTGCGACTGCTAGCCTGCTCATAAAAAACAATAGGTTCATGCAGAAAAAAATAATTTGTTGTTGCTCTGGTGCAAGAAGTTGAGGTGCACTGCTTGGCCGTCTCTGCGTGTTGAGGTCACTTTGCGACATGGCTTGGACGTTGCTGCGTGTTGAGGTTCCCAGGGCACTGCTACATGGTTTAGCTGCTGTGCAGGCTGTGAAGGCGCTGTGCACACCAGGGAGGGAGAAATAGAGGGGGATAGAGAGAGAGAAATAGAGGGGGAGAGAGAGAGAGAGAGAGAGAGAGAGCAAATTTTGAGATTGAGGGGATGCAAAGGAGCACATTTCCGCACAGCAGATAGGCACAACCAGGTGAATGGGGATGTGAAGAAGTGCATGCACGCAGGAGAAAAAAATGGCGGCGTGGAATGGATGCCATCAATGGCAAAAGCAAGCATGTGATATGTTGTGTATGCGCGCAGGCATGTGATGTGTTGTGTTTGTTGCAGGCATGTGATGTGTTGTGTTTGTGTGCAGGCATGTTATGTGTTGTGTATGCGCGCAGGCATGTGATATGTTTTGTTTGTGTGCAGGCATCTTATGTGTTGTGTATGCGCGCAGGCATGTGATATGTTGTGTTTGTGTGCAGGCATGTGATGTGTAGTGTATGCGCGCACGCATGTGATGTGTTGTGTTTGTGTGCAGGCATGTGATGTGTTGTGTATGCGCGCAAGCATGTGATATGTTGTGTATGCGCGCAGGCATGTGGTGTGTTGTGTTTGTGTGCAGGCACTGCGCATGGAGGCAATCAATCATCTGGATAAAAGCAGAATAATACGCAGAGCTTGCTCCATACACCTGTGATATGTGTTTGTGTGTGCAGGCACTGCGTATGGATGCCACCACTGCTGCCGGGGTTCTGGAGGGTTTGAGCAGTGGTTTTGGTGACAACTGGAAGGGCGAAAGCAGGAGCAGCACACACGCTCTTGAATTGACAAGGGAGGGGGTGGTCGGTACAGGCGCAGGCGGCAGCAGCAGTAGCAGCAATTGCAGTAGTGATAGTAGCAGCGGCAGTAGCAGCAGCAGCAGCGCAATAGAGAACAGCAGCAGCAGCAGCAGCAGCAGCAGCGCAACAGAGAACAGCAGAATGGGGAGCAGCAGGACTAGGAGCAGTGTGGGTGAGGGAGAAAGGGGGAGCTGCAGCATCAACGGTGAAAAGGAAGGCAGCCCAAACTACCACCCTCCATTCGCAGCAGAGAGCTTTGATGCGATTATGCTGGACCCCCCTTGCTCGGCACTGGGCCTGAGGCCACGGCTTGTGCACAGCTGGAGCCTGCAGCAAATGCTGTCCTTGGGCAGGTGCGTGTGCGTGCGTGTGTGCGTGCGTATGTGTGTGTATATGTGTGCGTGTGTGTGTGATGCTGGACCCCCCTTGCTCGGCACTAGGCCTGAGGTTACGGCTTGTGCACAGCTGAAGCCTGCAGCAAATGCTGTCATTGGGCAGGTGCGTGTGTGCGTGCGTATGTGTGTGTATATGTGTGCGTGTGTGTGTGATGCTGGACCCCCCTTGCTCGGCACTAGGCCTGAGGCCACGGCTTGTGCACAGCTGGAGCCTGCAGCAAATGCTGTCATTGGGCAGGTGCGTGTGCGTGCGTGTGTGCGTGCGTATGTGTGTGTATATGTGTGCGTGTGTGTGTGATGCTGGACCCCCCTTGCTCGGCACTTGGCCTGAGGCCACGGCTTGTGCACAGCTGAAGCCTGCAGCAAATGCTGTCATTGGGCAGGTGCGTGTGCGTGCGTGCGTGTGTGTGTGTGTTGCTGGATCCCTCTTCTGGATGTAGGTGCTTGTGTGTATGTGTGTGTGTGCGTGTGCGTGTGCGTGTGCGTGTGCGTGTGATGCTGGACCCTTCCCTTCTGGATGTAGGTGCTTGTGTGTGTATGTGTGTTGCTGTGTGTGGGTGTGGGTGGGTGTGTGTGTATGTGTGTGTGATGCTGGTCCCTTCTTCTGGATGTAGGTGCTAGGGAGTGGGTGTGTGTGTGATACTGGTCCCTTCTTCTGGATGTAGGTGCTAGGGAGCGGGTTTGTACAAATGGAGGTAGATGGGCGTCTGCTGTCTGCCTAACCTGACTCTAGCTGAAAATAAATCAATTACAAGGTTGTGCTGGGTCTCAAAGGCAAGAAAACATGTCTTTGTAAAAATAGACGTTTTTGTCTGAGATACTGGTCTGGACATTTGGAGAGTACATGTGTCGTTACAGACTTGGAATCGTTTTCAAGCTAGAATCACCATAGGAGGAGCTCCTGCATTTCACACCACCTTATCTAATGTCTTGCGCTTTTGCATCTATGTGGCACTTTGACCCCCAAAAACGAAAGTACCTGGTTCTGGCTCGCTCTCTCTCTCTCTCTCTCTCTCTCTCTCTCTCTCTCTCTCGCTCGCTCTCTCTCTCTCTCTATATATATATATATATATATATATATATGATTCTTGATCTTATTCTTGTCTAAATTGTGTTTCTTTTAGAACAATCGAAGTTGGTAACCACTCCAGCAGCGTAGTTGGTAACCACTCCAGCAGTGCGTGAAAGATTTCCCCTTAGATCTTGGAATATCAACCACGGCTGATGGCAGTCACACTGCATCATCGCCCAGGCCTGCAGGACTCCTGCATTTGTTTGTAACCTTTTGCACCCTCTTTTGCATCATATGTAGGTACCAACGACAGCTGATGGCAGCCGCAGTTCGACTGCTCAAGCCTGGAGGAGTCCTGGTTTACTGTACTTGCACGATCAACCCATGTAAGTGGGTTCGCGTTCACGTTTTGTTCACAATCTTGTTCGCGTTCTGATTCGCATTCTCGTTCGCGTTCTCGTTCACGTTCTCGTTCACGTTCTCGTTCACGTTCTAGTCCGTGTTCTCGTTCATTTTTTCGTTCACATTCTCGTTCACGTTCGCATTCTCGTTCACGTTCTCGTTTGCGTTCTGATTCACATTCTCGTCCTTGTTCTGGTTCACGTTCTCGTTCACATTATCTTTCACGTTCTCATTCGCATTCTCATTCACGTTCTCGTTCGCATTCTTGTTCACGTTCTCGTTCGCAATCTCGTTCACGTTCTCGTTCGCGTTCTGATTCACATTCTCGTCCTTGTTCTGGTTTACGTTCTCGTTCGCATTCTTGTTCACATTCTCATCCTTGTTCTCGTTCACGTTCTCGTTTGCGTTCTGATTCACTTTCTCGTCCTTGTTCTGGTTCACGTTCTCGTTCAAATTCTTGTTCACGTTCTTGTTCGCATTCTCGTTCATGTTCTCGTTCGCATTCTCGTTCACGTTCTCATTCGCATTCTGATTCACATTCTCGTCCTTGTTCTGGTCCTTGTTCTGGTTTTCGCTGGCGCCCTGTTGTTATTTGACTTGCTTGTCAACTTGCATGACCAACCCATGTGAGTGGACCCTTGCGTACTCACACATTTGGCCCATGTAAGTGAAACATATAGTGAAATGGCGCTTCTGGTGCTGGTACCAGTGCTGGCACCATATAGTGCTCCTACATCGTAGTGGGTGTGGGTGTGAATGCTTCTGCACACACACAAACACACACACACACACACACACACACACACATGCATATGCACGCACACGTTGTGCGCATGATGTGCTTCGCCAAATTTCCAGCGTCGCTAGCGACGCCCCCTCATCACTTGTCTTTGTAAGGCCTTAATCCGATGCAGGCTCTGTGCTGTCGCCACCCGCAGGAAGTTATGCTTTATGTTTTTTGTTTTATTAACTTATGCTTTAGTTCACTTGAAATTGCAGAGGCATGTGCTTTTGTTCACTTGAAAATGCAGAGGCATGTACTATCGTGCGCCAACGTTTGCCTGCCAAAAGCCAGAAGTGTGTACTGCTAGTGTGTGTACTGCTAGCGTGTGTTCTGCTAGCCAGGAGTGTGTACTGCTAGCGTGTGTTCTGCTAGCCAGGAGTGTGTACTGCTAGCGTGTGTTCTGCTAGCCAGGAGTGTGTACTGCTAGCGTGTGTTCTGCTAGCCAGGAGTGTGTACTGCTAGCGTGTGTTCTGCTACCCAGGAGTGTGTACTGCTAGCGTGTACTGCTAGCGTGTGTTCTGCTAGCCAGGAGTGTGTACTGCTAGCGTGTACTGCTAGTGTGTGTTCTGCTAGCCAGGAGTGTGTACTGCTAGTGTGTGTACTGCTAGTGTGTGTACTGCTGGTGTGTGTTCTGCTAGCCAGGAGTGTGTACTGCTAGTGTGTGTACTGCTAGCCAGGAGTGTGTACTGCTAGTGTGTGTTCTGCTAGTCAGGAGTGTGTACTGCTAGTGTGTGTACTGCTAGCCAGGAGTGTATACTGCTAGCGTGTGTACTGCTAGCCAGGAGTGTATACTGCTAATGTGTGTACTGCTAGCCAGGAGTGTGTACTGCTAGCGTGTGTTCTGCTAGCCAGGAGTGTGTACTGCTAGCGTGTGTTCTGCTAGCCAGGAGTGTGTACTGCTAGCGTGTACTGCTAGTGTGTGTTCTGCTAGCCAGGAGTGTGTACTGCTAGCGTGTGTACTGCTAGCGTGTGTCATAACCTGATCTTATGCTAAAACAAGGTCCAAAGCGTCAAGTTGGCAACCTGATGGATGTCTGTATGGAATATCACAAGAATAGATTGACGCAAGATAGATTGACTTAACTATCTTGCGCTTCCAAGCTCCAGTGTTAAGAGTCTAGTTTTAACCTTTATTCCTTTATCTACTAAATTTATTAGGTAAAAGAATAAACTAAATGTTTAAATGATAACATCATATAGTCTCGTTAAAGCTATATACTATATCTTTTATAGTATAAAATTAACTTGCTTACTATGACGCACCCGTCTCATCTTGACACGTTGCTGCCCACTTGTTTGAAATAGCAGCTGCTCAAATATTTTGATAAAAGGCCCTTTGCGCATGCTACATGTATGCGTGTACGCGTGTATACATCAAATAACACACATTTACACACCTATACATACACACATACAAACGCACAAATGCACACACGCACGCATACATCATCACATACACTGGGTATCATTTGCCCTCTCCTTCTTCCAATGCGCCAAATTTGTATGGTTGGCCAGAACCGTATATATACACCGAATATGACCGCATATTTGGTGATTTCCCTGCCAAAATTACCGTATATATACTGTACATATAGATGGTTCTGGCCAAACTTTCAAATTTGAAGTGGATCTTGCAAGCCTGCGGAGCATCACCTGAGAGAGACCTTTTCTGCATGCACGCAGAACTGTTTCAGCGCAGGCTCTCACTTTTACCACTGCAGCAGACAGTGCGACTCTCACTCTTTTTCCACCGCAGCAGAAAACGAGACCAACGTGAGGTTTGCCCTTGATCGCTGGGGCCAGTGGCTTGCTTTAGAAGATGCTTCTGTGGAAGGCATCCAAGCTCAGCCCGGACTTGTCGGCAAAGACCCAGAGACAGGTGAGCTGATTCAGCCTATAGAACATGCTGCTGCATTAGATTCAAGCCTGGGCTGTTTAAAAAGTCTGATACCACGCAAGCTATTTTGAAGTAGAGCATGCTGCTGATGGAGGAGGCATCCGAGCTCGGCCCGGATTTGGCGGCAAAGAACCAGGACAGGTGAGTTGACTTAAAGTGGAGCCTCCTGGAGGGGAATGCTGCTGCTTGAAAGCTCGGTCTGAACTGCTTCAGCATGTTGGCAAGAGGGGAGCTGATTCGAGTTGGAGCATAATGCTGATGGGGAAGGCTTAAGGCCTGGGCCTGGGTTGGTTGAAAGATGATACCCAGAGGTACAAGAGAGGTACAGCAAATGCCTCTTTTGTCTCATAAAAAATGCGTCTTGATTCAGCTCGTGATGCAATGGGCAATGAAAAGTAAGAGCGGCGGAGCTGCTACCTGTGAGTTGCCCCAATATTGTATAGCTGCCGCAAACGGTGCGGAGGTTTGGCCTGGGCTTGCCGAATAAGACCCAGTGTCAGGTTTTTGCTCAGAGCATAATGAGTAATGCGTACTGCACGGCTTGGTCGCCTGCAACGGTTGCCATGCTATCCTCCTCCCTGTGTTTTACAGGGACTGCCCGTACACCCTCTCCGCAAACGTCAAAAAACATTTCCGTTTAAATCACTGGTTTTAACTCCACACGCATTCCAGCTTATTTTCCGTCAAATTCACTGTTTCAACTCTGCACACCCCAACCTCCACATCCAATCTAAGTTTCCATTTAATTCACCGGTCCAACACAACACACTCACCAGCCACCTGCTGGCTACCATGTCACCATAAGTCTGTCCGTACACCCTCTCCGCAAACGGCAAACAATTCCGTCTGATTCTGACTCACTGGTTACGCTCCACATATTCAGCCTTCACATTTGATCGAAATCCCTGTTTGATTCATTGGAATAACTCTGAACACATCCAACCTCCATATCCAATTTAAATGTCTGTCTACCCTCCACCTTTGTCACCATCGATCAGTCCTTTCTTTTCTTTCCTGGCCAAGCAGCTAATATACCAGCTTACCAAATGTCACAGACCTTGGGTCTCCGCGCCCTCCTTGAGAGACAACGCAATCCTGCACACCCTTAAAGGGGACAAGCTATGTGTTTGTTCAAGTTTAAACCTGCTTCAACGGCCTATAAGCCTTACTGTACTCTTAAGTCGGATTTCTTTGTTTTCTATTCTGCAATCTGGGGAGAGAATATTGCTTACGCAGAATGATCAGGCGTGATGAACTTTATAGTCCTTCATATCCCCAATTTCCTGTCTCCTCGTTTCTACTGAGGGGGTTGGCAGGCTACCCTTGAAATTTTGCTGGGTATGTAAACAGAAACAAAACGAAACAACTCTGCTGGTACTGGTGACACAGCCAGCTTGACCTTAAAGGGTGTGTCAGTACCACTGCATAACGTTTCCTTTCTTTGTTACGTTGCTTTGCTTTTTAGAAAGAGAGTCATTTCCTCTGCCAGTGCCTGCGTAGCTTTTCCTTTTCCCATTTCCTTGTTGCCCTGCCCGGTAGTATGCAGTGCCTAATTTTGCTTCTTATCTAAGATTAAGTTCTTATCTCCCATTCCTGCAGGCGAGGACTGGTTGAGACCAGATGAGCACAAAGCATCATGCGATTCTGCCCAATCAATTTTGCTGCTTATCTCCCATTCCTGCAGGAGAAGATTGGTTGAGACCAGAAGAGGCCCACAAAGTCATGCGATTCTGCCCGGCAGATGCGGCAACGGATTGCATAGGCTTCTTTGTATCAAAGTTTGTAAAAACAAAATCCATGGTGGCATGACGCCCTTGTGGGGCTCCAGCAGGTTTTTCTTTGCGTCAAAACCTTGTGCTGTCAGTAACAGGGATGTTGTCTTTAAAAAACAAGCTCTTTTAACACTTCCAGTCTGGTGACTTGTACTCAAGGAACGCTGATCATCGCAACTGATTGATTAGTGCGGCTTTGGCTCGTTATCACTGATTCAAGCATCTTTTCTTGACGTATCATGTTCTTTACAACCGTCCTTACTTTTTACGTTTGATCTGTCTGAATTGTTGAGCTGCTATAATGGGGAGTGTCTTCTATTGCCTGTTCCTATTTCTTCTTTTATTTTTTCAACGCAGCTTGTTCTTTTGCAAGCAAATAATGAGAAAGTGGCGGCATTCGCATGGCATGGACAAAACAGCTTCCAAACTTGTGACCAGAGCCTGATACAAAGGGTTTACAAAGGGGGTAAACCGGCAGCCAAATGTGTTGGGCTGATAGGCATAGTTGGATCAGCAAGCGTAAAGTAAACGTAAGGTTGTAAAAAAAGAACAGGTCTCAGCCAGTGTGCCATATTGTTCTCTGAGGAAATAGCAATTAAAGAGCCTGATGGAGAGCCACAACAAGCAGATCAGGCGTGTTAACTGAACACCGGAATGTATAACCCAAGGGGAGGAAGGGAGCGCCACATTAGAGACCCATGACTGTTCACGCAAACAAATTAGAAGCTGAGTTCAAATATTACATTTGACTTACAACAGTGCACCAGCATGTACGTTATAAGAAAAGCACAAGGAAAGTGTTGGAAGGAAAAAACCTTTGCCTCAAGTTGTTAGGTTGTTTGAAGAGACTGATACAGATGAACAGTTTCAAAACGAGGTTTTCCACAATGCCAAAACTTCTAAACCCGTGTTAGGGTTTAATACTACCAACTATTCTTGCTTTGCTGCAGGAGGATAAAAAAAAAGTAGTGGACGTCACGTCAAATTTCAGGGCGGGAGCCCTCAAAGGACCACCCACCCCCCCTACCCCCCAAATACTGCCCCCCCTGGGACGAAAA
>Ga0307968_1004254_pt1:10000-11714 | contig 11714 bp, 5 predicted proteins | sample OrgLakmetagen650_FD_201834 | JGI IMG/M metagenome (GOLD analysis project Ga0307968, IMG submission 201834) | Saline water microbial communities from Organic Lake, Antarctica - #650 | ecosystem: Environmental > Aquatic > Non-marine Saline and Alkaline > Saline | place: Antarctica... | reverse complement strand
CGCGCCCCCCCCAAAAGGGGGTCCAATCTAAAAAATACACGTGACGTACAATACTTTTTTTTTTCACCCTCCTGATGGTCCTCACTTTATTTACACGGTTCTCTATTTCTTTACACGGTTATCACTTTATTTACATGGTCCTCACTTTATTTACATGGTCATCAGTTTACTTACACGGTTTTCCATTTATTTACACGGTTCTCACTTGCACGGTCGAATTTTTTGAGGAGCCTGGCAAGTAAAAGCCAAGGGAGACAGCTGAGCTGTCGAAGGAAGCCGCGAAGAAGATGAAGCACCCCGGTTGGATTGTTGCAGCTCCGATTGAGTTGAATTTGCTGTGTTTCTTTGCTCCTCCCCAAATCACGACTCGTCAGCTAAGGGTTTCGAAGTTGATGTGTTTATTTGCTCCTTCCCAAATCACGACTCGTGAGCTAAGGATTTCGAATTTGCTGCGTTTCTTTGCTCCTCCCCAAATCACAACTCGTCAGCTAAGGATTTCGAATTTGTTGTTTTTCTTTGCTCCTCCCCAAATCACAACTCGTCAGCTAAGGATCTCGAATTTGCTGTGTTTCTTTGCTCCTTCCTAAATCATGACTCGTGAGCTAAGGATTTCAAATTTGTTGTGTATCCCACCTGGATCAGGCGTTGGACGCATGACGCCCGCCAGCACCTGTGTGTAGGGTTATTTGCAAGATTACATGTGTGTACCTTTCACAAAAGTTAACCTGTGTGTGAGGTTATTTGCAAGATTACATGTGTGCACCTTTCACAAAAATCAACCTGTGTGTGAGGTCATTTGCGAGATTACATGTGTGTACCTTCACAAAAACCAAAGTGCTCTGCAGGTGCAGGTTTGCACAAAAAACTGTGTACTAGCTCTCCCATAATTTCAGAAACGCAAGTGAAGTTTCTACAGTTTATACACTTTTTCTCCCCCTTATCCCTCCCAAGTTCTTCAATAGCAATGTTACTTATGTGAGAACATTTCTCATCTTGTATGTAGGGTTGGCCAGAACCATACATTAATAGGTATATACGGTGTACATACGGTATTTTTAGCAGGGAAATCACCATACATACGGTCATATACGGTGCAGATATACAATTATGGCCAACCCTACTTATCTGTAATAAGTGGCCAGAACCATACATGTATACAGTATATATACGGTGTTGTTGCCGGGATTTCGTCAAGTATACGGTCGTATGCATCGTATATGTTTGGTGCTGGCTGGTTCTACTTATTAGACAGCTCTAATTATTCACTGTCCGTGTGGCTCAGCGCTGTTGACAAGTCTCATAATCTCTTGAAAAATGAGGTGGCGCTTAACAATTGCGGTGGTAATACTTGTGGTACGTCCTGTCAGGCATGAGCAGCATTAAAAAGGCGCACCTGCTGGAAGGCAGCTCCCGCAACGAGGCCGATCCAGCACATATCGATGGCAACAAAAAATATTAGGGACGGCAAGAACACGCCCAGCAGCACTGTAGGGAAAGAAGAGCACGGGTTGGCTGGATGTGAGTTGCTGTTGCGTGCAAAAGTTGTGCATTTATGTGTTCATGCGTGCAGACGTGCGTGCGCTGTACATGTGTGGTGATCGTGCGTGCGTGTGTGCATGCAATAGTGCATTTATGCGTTCATGAATGCGTATGCGTTTGTATGCGTGCGGACGTGCGCACGTTGTACATGTGTGATGTGTGGTGTGCGTGCGTG
>Ga0307968_1004254_pt1:0-7500 | contig 11714 bp, 5 predicted proteins | sample OrgLakmetagen650_FD_201834 | JGI IMG/M metagenome (GOLD analysis project Ga0307968, IMG submission 201834) | Saline water microbial communities from Organic Lake, Antarctica - #650 | ecosystem: Environmental > Aquatic > Non-marine Saline and Alkaline > Saline | place: Antarctica: Organic... | reverse complement strand
CTATGTGAAAATTGTTGCGCGCTTATGTGAGATCTGTTGTGCACTTATGTGGAAACTGTTACGCACTCATGTAAAAACTGTTGCGCGCTATGTGAAAACTGTTGCGAGCTTATGTAAAATCTGTTGCGCGCTCTTTCCCTACATGATTTTGGGTTGGCAGCGTTCCTGCTGCAAACACTCTCCTCTCAGCACCTCCAAACCGATTTTTTTTGTCACCTGGGAAATGAGCAGGGGAACGTTGGGTTGGCAGCGACGGCAGTCTCTCCAAGCATGCAGCTGCTTCAGCAGCAGCAGAACATCCAAGAGCAACAGCAAGCATGCCTTGGCCACGATGATCAGGTAAACAAATGAGCAAATGAGTGTTGTGCGCGGTAGACAGTGTTGTGCGCGGTAAGGTAAGGTAAGGTAAGGTAAGGTTGCATCATTTAATATTGTTGTGCACGGTAAACAAATGAGCAAATGAGTGTTGTGTGCGGTAAAAAGTGTTGTGCGCGGTAAGGTAGGTAAGGTAAGGTTACATCACTAAACAGTGTTGTGCGCGGAAAACAAATGAGCAAATGTGTGTTGTGTGCGGTAATCTTTGTTGTGCGCGGTAAAGTAAGGTAAGGTAAGGTTACATCACTAAACAGTGTTGTGCGCGGTAAACAAATGAGCAAATGAGTTTTGTGCGCGGTAGACAGTGTTGTGCGCGGCAAGGTAAGGCAAGGTAAGGTTACATCACTAAACAGTGGTGTGCGCGGTAAACAAATGAGCAAATGAGTGTTGTGCGCAGTAAACAGTGTTGTGCGCGGTTAACAAGTGAGCAAATGTGTGTCGTGCGCGGTACTCTCGTTTCGTTCGGCAACTTAGGACTACGCCTCCAAAAGCAAGCAGTGGGTAAGGTAGCAAGCTGCTGTAGGTGCCACAAAACGTGCAGTGAGCGCCTTGGGATGCTGCCTTCGAGTGCCACAAACTGAGCAGTAAGCGCCTTGAAGTACCTCCTTGGAGTGCCACAAAACGTGCAGTAAGCGCCTTGAAGTACCACATTGGAGTGCCACAAAACGTGCAGTAAGCGCCTTGAAATACCACCTTGGAGTGCCACAAAATGAGCAGTAAGCGCCTTGGGATGCTGCCTTAGAGTGCCACAAATTGAGCAGTAAGCGCCTTGAAGTATTACATTGGAGTGCCACAAAACGTGCAGTAAGCGCCTTAGAACCCTGCCTTAGCGTGCCACAGATTGAGCAGTGAGCGCCTTGAAATACCACCTTGGAGTGCCACAAAATGAGCAGTAAACGCCTTGAAGTACCACCTTGGAGTGCCACAAAATGAGCAGTAAGCGCCTTAGAACCCTGCCTTGGAGTGCCACAAAATGAGCAGTAAGTGCCTTAGAACCCTGCCTTGGAGTGCCACAAAATGAGCAGTAAGCGCCTTAGAACCCTGCCTTGGAGTGCCACAAAATGAGCAGTGAGCGCCTTAGAACCCTGCCTTGGAGTGCCACAAAATGAGCAGTGAGCGCCTTAGAACCCTGCCTTGGAGTGCCACAAAATGAGCAGTGAGCGCCTTAGAACCCTGCCTTGGAGTGCCACAAAATTGCCGCAATGTGTATGGGGTCAGGGCATGCATTGCATGTGCTCAAAAGTATGTAGTTATGTAGAACAGGGCATCCTAATGCTGTATGTGCTGCACATTTGGCAGCAGCAGGCAGCCAGGATGAAATTAGCTGGCCTGATCTTCATGTGTTGGAGGACTATAGAATTAAATGCACTCATATCCTTTGTGCGTTTTTGACAGGCGGACGTTTTGGCCTTGTGTGAGGCGCTCTTGGACTTCAAGCTGCAGGTGAAAGGGTCTAGATCTGGGGGGCGGTCCATTGCATTCATTGAGTATAAATAGGGTTGGCCGGAACCGTATATATTTATACCGTATATGACCATATAGTCGGTGATTTCCCTGCCAAAATACCGTATATACACAGTATATATATGGTATTGGCCAACCCTAAGTATAAACAGTAGTTTCAACAATGACAAAAACAGTAGTTCACACATTGAGGTCGCAGAACGACTAATCACAGAATAATGCTTAAAATTTAAGGGAGAGGGCGAGCGAGTAAGAGGGGAAGGGTGTCTAACTAAGAAGCCCCCAAAGGCCTGATATATTGACGTATTGCTTCATGCCACATGTGAAGGGCTGAAGTAATATTTTTTAATGTATGACTTATTCTCACAAGGAGCCGCTTTCCGGTCAAGCCTGCAACCCTCCTGATCCCCGTTAATCGCTTTCTTTTCCTTTGTAGTGGAGGAGTTTTACAATGCCCGGTACCGTAGAGGCTCTTCTCTTACTGAATGTGGTATCAGGTATTTTTTCTGCCGGCATGGTTTCCTAATTCTTTGCATAACTTCCTCGTTTTGTTTTCTGTAGCAGGGGAAGGTGTGGTCATTCGCGGTCTTAGCCAACCCTACTCTAATTGAAATTTTGGCGGCTTGCATTCCCAAGTCATGACACGTGCCAATAAACAGAGCCAGTTGATCTTGCCTGATTTATATTTAGATTTACATGGGAGGACCTTCAGCTAGGCGGTTCGGCTGATCAGCCTGTGACTGGTCTTGGCCATTCAACAATAAACCCACAAGCTCAGATACAAAGCAAAAAAGTGTGTTTTTGTGATCTTGCTTGGGATATGTCTTGACAACTGATGTCTAAATGTCGTCCATACAAGTCGCTTGCTCATTGACGTATGCATAATGACGTGTAGTTATCAAAGTTACCGCTCAATTGTTCGATGCGCCTGTAGGTAGATGCCGAGGCCGTCCAGTTGCCTGGAAGACTGCAACACTGCGCTGAAATGCCTGGCTGGTAGGTCTGCTACTTGTTTTACGTTTTGCTCTTTGCATGAAGCTGGCATGAATATCGTCTTTGCGTGTTGCTTTTGACTGTACTGCATGTGAATACAAGCTGGAATGGTTTCTTTTTTCATTTGCAAGGGCAAGTATTCCATCAATATTTTGGTATTAAAAATGACATCGGGAGCACTGAACTCCTGTGTATCCTTCTAGAGTATAATAGATCATTCTTGAATTTACCTAAAAAAAGACGAGGCTTCTCAACAACACAACTCTAGGATCACCTATTTCAGTGGTTTCCCACTAAAACACAGTATTTTATTAATCCTATACCTTTGTGGGGCTTTTCAGGAGGAGCACCTGCATGCTATGTTTTGCTAACATGATTTCACAGTATAATGTCAGAGTCGAGGATGCATTCCCTAAAATTTGAGCACAGATCATCGTTGCACCCCTCCTACTGCGTGCTATGTTTTGTTAATACCATTGGTTACTCAAGCTGGACGACATGCATCCTACCAGAACAACGGATGCGGTGCCTTAACATTAACCACTTATAGTTACAATGGTTACAATGGGGGTGACCTTCAGCCAGGTTTTTTGGCTTATCGGCTGCTGACTGGTCTCGGCCAGCCACAAATAAATTCATAAGCTCAAAAAGAAGAAGAAAAAGTCCAATTAAAGGGCACAACCTGGAACAGATAATAGTCAGATTGCATCCCTCCTACTGTATGCTATCTTTTACCGACATCAATGTTTCCACAGGTGAGCATGTGTCGTTTTAGAGCCATGCATGTGCTCGCTGAACATTTGAGCACAACCTGGCACATATAATAGTCAGAATGTGTCCCTCCTACTGCATGCTATGCGTTGCCGACACTAGTAATTTACAGGTGGGACGACGTGCATGGTGTCAGAACAATGGATGCAGTCCCTAAGCATTTGAGCACAACATGGCACAGATCATAGTCAGATTGTGTCCCTCCTGCTGCATGCTAATTTTTGTTAACACCACTGATTTGCACAGGTGTGCACAGGTGTCATGCATCCTGTCAGAACAATGGAGGCGGTCCCTAAAATTCTCTCAAAGAGTATAACCTGACACAGATCATGGTCGAATTGTATCCTTCCTTTTGCATACTATGTTTTGCCGACACCAATGATTTTGCAGGTGGGACGACGTGCATCGTGTGAGAGCCATGGATGCTGTCATGAACTCCCACGAGGTATGAGTAGGGTCAGTCAAAACCGTGTATATACACCGTTCACCATATATGACCGTATATTTGGTGACTTCCCTGCCGAAAATACAGTACATACACCGTATATATGGTTCTGGCCAACCTGAGGTATGGGCCTTACAGTGTGGATGGCAGGTGACTTACAACTCCAGACGAAAAGTGTGGTGTGGTGTGGTGCTGTATTGTATTAAGATGGCAGCTGTGACTTAAAACTATAGACGAAAGGTGTGGTGTGGTGTGGTGCTGTATTGTATCAAGATGGCAGCTGTGACTTGAAACTTCAGACGAAAGGTGTGGTGTGGTGTGGTTCTGTATTGTATCAAGATGGCAGCTGTTTGGCGCTAGGCTGCACAGGACGGTGTGCACATCAAACAAAGGAGTCCCTCTAGAATTAAATTTGCCTGTCCCTGCACACTAATTTCATTGCCTGCACTTAGCCATTCATATACTTGGCCAAACCAAATGTGTACATACGTATGTACGGTGTATGTGCGGTACTACCAGCAGGGGAATTACAATATATACGATCGTACATGTTGTATATACTGTTCTGGCCAACCCCTCTTTCTTCTCCTAAAACTTAGCTGTGGCTTCCTACCATTGTCTTTCTACATAACCTTTCTTTTCTCCCCCGCCCCTTGCTGAACATCACCCTGTCTGGTACCCCTCTCCTCACAGACCTTCACCCTGTCCATACGGCTGCTGGTATCCCAGTACCTTAGTGCATGGGGTCACTACCAGAAAAGGCACGGCCAGAAAGAGACTAAACTGGGCACTGCCAACAAAGCTAAAGGTAATAACCCGTACTTTATTATCACTGCTTTACCAATAAGAGGGGAAATCTTTGCTGATGGTGGTAACCCAATCAGAATGATAAAGTAGCCTCGATTGACAGACTCAACCAGAACAATAGATCAGCCTTGATTGACAGACCCGACCAGAATGATAGAGCAGCCTTGATTGACAGGCCCAACCAGAATTATAGAGCAGCCTTGATTGGCAGACCCAACCAGAATGATAGAGCAGCCTTGATGGACAGACCCAACCAGAATTATAGAGCAGCCTTGATTGACAGGAGTGAAGGCCAATGGTTGGTCAAGGAAGCACGAGAAAGCACAACAGTGTTTAGCACGGTCAGACACGAAGGCAACATCTTTATTAAAAATTATTATCAGGTGTAAAGGTTCATCGTGATTGGGGAATTGCAGATCAAGACTGGTGATGGCCACTCATACTAAGGGTGCTAAACGAAAGCATCCAACGATTTGATACTTGTAGCAGCTGCTTATGGCTAAATATTTAATCGTTTACTTGTGAGGAGAACCTGTGTTCAGTCAGTGGAACAAAAATAGAGAGTTTTTAATCAGACAATGGTTAGGGGTTACAGGGGTTACAAGGATGGCCTACAACCCGAGACTCTGGCTGAGTTTTTAGTCAGACGATAGTTAGAATGCTTGATCACAGCGTGCAGAACAAAGAGCTTTTGATCTGACAATGATCAGAGTGCTTGATCACAGCGTGCAACAAAGAACTTATGGTTGTTGTTGGCGTATTACATGGGTGAAGGGGAGATAGCAAACTCCCTACTACGAGGTTGAAACGACACTGAAAGTTGATAAATAAAAGGGAAGCAAAGAAGGCAGGCTGGAAGAAATAAAAGAAAGAAGGGGGGGCAACCAGGTCGATGAGGAAAAGGGCAAAACGTGTACAAGACGGTCAAGCACGGGAAATAAATAAGGAAGAAAAGCCTGCGTACTTTGGTGCCTACATTATAACAACATGGTTTAGGAAGACAGGGCTAGTAAAGAGTTAAAAGGCAACGGGACGAGGGCACGTCTAGCTACACCACTACGAGGTTCTCAACATATAAAATAGGTAAGCTAAGAATAAGCCAAGATAAAAACAGCTAAGCCATTGCGATGACTGGTGCACCAAAACCAACTCCAATACAACCCAAAGAGAAGAAAGAGTCCCCCTATAAAAAGCGCAGCTGCGCCAACACGTCAATCTCAGCATTACGAGCCCATACTAGGGAGACACGAGAGGAGTACAGTGAGCTAAAGGTTTAGATAACAAGAGTTGGTTGTTTTACTGAGAGCCGAAAGCAAGGGGTAGCAGGCTCACCTATACTTAGAGCAAGGCGGCAGACACGCTAGGGAGGGAGCTGCAGTGAAACAGCTAAGTAGCCATTTGGCCTAGCATACACAAATGGGTGAGCCTGGCCTAGGTCAGGGAAACTGGAGACACTACCTTGGCAGGCTGCAAAGTCTATTATGGCTGCGAGAAGAAGATCAACTGCCCTAGTTTCTACTACTGCGGGCTCTAAGCCTGTCCTGGCTAGCGTGCTAAATATCAAGCCCCTTAAGGTCAGGCAGTCTATAATAATACGCTGTATAGCAAACAATAAAACAACAGCACAGATGAAAAAATGATAGCTTGCAAAACGTGAGCAACCATAATTTCTGCGTCTTTCAGACGTTTCTGGAGAGGCTTTTTTGTCTGCCAATGTGTTTCGAGTTGCACATTTCCCCTCCCATTCTCCAAGAAAAAGCCCTCATCACTATGTGTACCACTAGGGTTGGCCAAAACCGTATGTATGCACCGTGTATGATCGTATGTATGGTGATCTCTCTGCTTATAATATCGTACATAACCGTACACTATACAAAACGTATATCACCACCCCCTAGTTATCGTTTTTTGGTGGGGGTGGTGACAGGGCGGTGAATTAATGTATGTTATTAAATTAATGTTGTTGTTGAATTAATGTATGTTGTTAGTGGGTGTGGTGACAGGTCGGTGAATTGATGTATGCTTAACTTAAGGGGGCGGTTGTGGGGCGGTGGCGGAAATTAACGATTTTGAGCAGTGCGAGTGATGATGAGTGGTCAGGAAGCCGTCCGATGAGTGGTCAGGAGTTCCTGACTCAACTTCCCTGCACTCCCTGACCCCCCAGCCCCAGCTCCGCCTACCTCTTCACCCCCAGCCCCAGCCCCATCTACACCCGTTGCACCCGTCAGGGAGTTCCAGCGAGGGGGGGGGCGGTTGCAAGGCAAACAGTAAAATATTTATTATAGGGGGGGCGGTTGCACATTTTGGCCATATAAATTTTTTTTTTCTCGGAGTGGGCGGTGGATCCATGGACGTACGGTATACATATATATATATATATATATATGTATGGTTCTGGACAACCCTATGTACTACCCTTGTGGGTATGGGTGGCATCATCTACGTCTCTTACACTCTAGACCCTATTCCTCACTCGCGCGAACACATACACTCACGCACACATACACACACGCATACACACACACGCACACACGCACACACACACTTTAGGCCCTATTCCTCACGTCCTTCCCTGCTCTGTGCAGAGGCCAAGCGCTGGTCAATGGCGGGCCCTGCAGGCCCGCCTGGCTTTGATCCCCATGCCC
>Ga0307968_1004253_pt1 | contig 11714 bp, 16 predicted proteins | sample OrgLakmetagen650_FD_201834 | JGI IMG/M metagenome (GOLD analysis project Ga0307968, IMG submission 201834) | Saline water microbial communities from Organic Lake, Antarctica - #650 | ecosystem: Environmental > Aquatic > Non-marine Saline and Alkaline > Saline | place: Antarctica: Organic Lake... | reverse complement strand
CTCTCTCTCTCTCTCTCTCTCTTTCTCTCTCTCTCTCTCTCTCTCTCTCTCTCTCTCTCTCTCTCTTTCTCTCTCTCACTCACACACACGCACACACACACACACAAACACACATCAGAGTTTCAAGGTTTATGGAAAACCTTGATTTCATGTCACCCCCCAATCTGGGAATTTGAGGAATTGGGTTCTCATATCGTTTTTTCTTTTGCTGCCTCAACCCGCCAGGAGGCCGCTGGCCTCCTGGTGTTTGTTATTATGTGAGTCGTGAAGAAGCATTTGCAATAACACAAGAACGTTTGTCTGTAATTGCAGGTTGGGCAAACTGTCCATGTTAACTGAGTTGTTCATCATCTATTTAATCTCACTGCGCTTCTTAGCTCTTAGCCAGTCCAAAATGGCCTGTGAACATGATATGAACTCCGCACTGGATGCTGAGCTCTTAAACCCTTGTGCACAGCACATCAAGTGCTGTGCATGTAGCCTGTTGCGCTGGGGATTACGGATGTACCCAAGCGTGCTGAACATACGCTCGTACTCCACAGTGTTTTGATTAACCGCGACATGTCGCCACTTTATCGCATTTGGGCCATACTGGGTGTGACACAGTGACGCCCGGCAGGGCGTCGCTGAGCACCCGATGTAGCCAATTGTTGCCAAGTGGAGACACCCAGTTATTTGTCGAGTACCCTGTGTAGCCAAAACTATTATATTTTGATTTGTGAATGAGTCAATGCATACTCCGTGTCCTCTGGGGGCCGAGAGGACACCTAACATTGTCGACAGACCAAGGTCGCTCCCAAAACTCCCAAGCCCCTGCCCCTCATGACCGCTCCATGCCCCTCCCACACATGCCAGCAACCCTAACAGCACAAGCTGCAGCACCTCCCCCAGGTGCACCCCTGAGGTGGCATGCACCACAAGTTACAACACCTGCTGCAGCACCTCCACCAGCACCTCCAGCAGCTGCAGCAACAAGGGATGATGAGCATGGCCCAGCCCTCCCACCACCACCAGCGCCAATTGCTTTTTGCATCAAACCGTGGTTGCATGGGAAGCATGGAAGAAGCAGCAAGCTTCATCACACTGTGGCATGCAGCCAGTGCAGCAGCCCATAATTTCGGGCTTCAGGGCTTTGCCTTCTTAAGCGCAATAGTGGTTTGAAGCGAACGGCCAACAGCAGCACATGCACAGCAGCGGCATCAGGAGTCAGAGTTGATGGAGATTGGTGATGAAAGTGAGGATGCACAAAGCTTGGGGGGGAGGGAGGCAAAGGGCAAAAGGGTTGATTCCACTAACAGACATACGTCATTAACCGTCATGCCAAATTTTTGACAGCTTTCTAGAGATATCAAGTGGCTACACTCTCTTTTAGCAAAAGCACAGGGAGGAGGTGGACTGAGGCCCAAAAAGGGGTGTTTTTGGTATGCTCCCAGCGTACTTACCTCCTTCAACCCAACTTTTGAAATTGCAGGATGGTAGCATAGAATTATGGTATTGATGTGTTATAAATACCCAGAGTTGGACCTGAAAAATGTTCCCATGGAGGAGCTGTGGGGTCCTTTAAGGTGAACTAAGGCCAGCAGAGTGATCTGGGGTCACAATTTTATGGGGCAGGTGTATTTTATGGAATGATGATGAATGGCATGCTTAAAGGTGGGAAAGAAACATGGGAAGCAGCATATCCTGGAAATTGGCCAGTCCACCCCCTCTGCAAAAGCACCCGGTGTAGCCAATTGGCTACACACCCAAAAACCTTAATAGAAACACGGATCTTCCACTGACCCTGGCACCATTACAATCACCATCTGCGGCCTGAACCTACTCACTCCCCAAACCTATCCCGTGCCCCTCAGCACGTGGCTTCTCAAAACTCTTTGGCTGAGAGAGGGGTTGGGGAGGGGTGGCTGTGCTGATTATGGCTCGTTACCAGACTCATCGCTGCTGCTTGCTGCAGCAGGGATTGCATCCTCTTGTTTGTGGAACTTGTTTGTGGGCCCATGGGCCCCTAAGTACTTCCCAACACTTTCCCCCTGGCAATTTTGAGCTTTTTTGATGGTGGTTAATCACTCATTTCAACATGATAATTCAATGTACAAAAAAGTCTGGAAAACTTTTGGAATTGTGGTGTGTGAGGGAGGGCCTTCAAAGGCCCTGTAAGCCACAGATCCATTTTACACAGGGGCTCCTCGACACCCCCAAAACCTTAATTCCATCTCAATTCCAGAAATCGAAAACCCATGTTTCATGTCGATCGATATGGTATTTCGATTTAAAATAAACACTAATACACATACACACATGCATAAGTGCGCACGCACACACAGCATACTCATATTATCTATCATACGTGCAAACAAGCACACTTGCACGCTGACAGACACACACACACACACACACACACACACATTTGTCATTGCTGTGCTGGTTTGACGCGCCATGGCCGTAAGGTTGTATTCCTTGATGTCAATGCAAGAACAAATGCCTCTCTGCCTTGCTGTAATGCGGTATCAGGGGATGAACTATTTAGGGTGGAACTGTACCACTTGACAAAGGCAAATAATGCGTTCAAATTAAATTCAAAAACCGTAAACCCCTCACTCAGGGCTCGGGTGTTTTCATATACTTCCTTAAGATGAGCACGTTCCAATCTTAAAGCATCTCTTTGGTGTACAGGTCGCACCTCCTCCTGCTTTGGGAGCCTTTAGCAGCAATATGGCACCTGCCTTTCCCCCGTCTGCTCCAGCCGCTGCAACCCCTTCCTCTTGGGGCTCTGCAACAGGTGCGCAAGCTGTCACTTGCTTACATGCATAAGCACCGCTTTGGCCTCCTGTCGGATGAAAATAATGTGTGCAAGCTCATGCATTCGTCTATCAATTGCCTCTAAATATAAGACACTGTTGGTTCAGGGTTTGGAGGGGCCTCTCCTGTACCTGCCTTCGGTGGAGCAGCCCCTATACCTGCGTTTGGAGTTCCCCTATCAGATGCAGCCCAGCAGTCTGTGGCTTTGCCTTTGCCAGGAAGCGAAGGTGCTCCTCCCGCTCCAATATTACAAGGTATGACAATTGCTTAGCAGAGTATTGGTGCAAATTTGCAGGACTGGCAAAAATGCTGGATATGTTGATCAAACCAAAACCAGATACTCCTATTGCGTTCATGGTACAGGTGGTAGTGAAGGGATGGATGACATACATGCGCAATTCATGGCCCCGGCGTTCATACGCGGCAGTATTCCAGATATCCCTCCGCCGCAACAATTGTGTGCGTAACAGGCAGGGTGGCACAATTGCGGATAAATCGCATTAAATCAATTAGCAATGTACTTATAAGACCAAAACAAAGAAAAGCTTTTTTATTTGCTCCCAAAATGGTGTCAACGTAGCCCTTGCACATACTTGCATTTTGTTGAATGATCTCTTTGTATTTCTGATGAGCCTGAATAATTAATTTGGATAATTTCTCTGTTCTAGCAATTCTGAGCATTACAGATATACAAATCAGCTGTATTAAGCGTGGCATGTGCTTTATTGTTCAAATTTGCAAGTTTTTAAACAGAGGGGGACGTTCTGCTTCAAAAGCTGCCGGGTGCACGAGACCTGCAGGACACTTCGAACAAAATTAGCCTTGCCGTGTCGACAAGGGCTAGGAACGTTCTTGTAGCACCGAATGGATGCACAGCCACAAAACATCTCACATAGAAATGACGCCGGAGAGGAGGCAGAGCTTGCTGCCATCAAGAAGACGGTGGATGAGTAGGTATGCAGGTAGGGTTACAAGGGTTACAAGGACGGCCTACAGCCCGAGTCTCTGGCTGATGGCAATTGGCTGGTGAAACAAAATCATCCAGTGTCGAAAATTGAAACTGTATCTGACACAAACTTGAGAAGTCTGTATGAGTCTTGATTCAGGAGTTCATTGATCTCAAAATCAGTGATACTGTGATGACAAGTTAAGAAAGGAAGAAATTCAGAGCTCGAAGGAGCAAACACACGCAGAGTCTTAAATATTCCTTCAAAAGGGTCTCTGTATCTCATGCGCAGCTCGCACACTTCAGCACGCTTGCAAAAGAAAAGCACATGCTTCTCATCTTGAACTTCTCCACACTCACATTTATCACAAATGCTAGAACCACCATGCCATTTGCAAGACTCCATTTTCAAATGGTTTGCACCAGGGTTGCACAACACGGCCACGCCACGCCATGGCAAGCCCCTAAAGCGTGGTGAATTTTTGTCTTCACGAAACAGCTACAAAATGCTTGTGCCCGCTTGCTTTAGTGTTAGAACATTGATGGCCTCAAACAGATCAAATTCTACTTGACGGCTCCTTTTCAATGCAGTTGCTTGCTGATAGTGAATACACTACTATCCGTGCTTCTTTTCTTTTCTTTTCTTGCTTAAGTACTTTATGCATGGTAGTTGTTTATATCTTATGCCTATTTGATTCATTTTCTTCCTCCTTCTAAGTTAAAGTTTAGGCTCAATATTTATTTGTCCTAGCTCCTTGCTCCTCAGCAAAGACAGATCATGCTCAAAACATTAATAATGAAACTCCAGGAAAGAAGATTACAAGAATTACTAAACATTGAAATCACAGCCTGCCGTGCGCCGTGCCAGAAAAAAGGAGTACGTACATCACTGATCTAAAATTACTTGGCTTGAAATCTTATTAAATCTTTGCTACCCTCTTGGCGTAAGAACAAACACGTGATCCTAAGCAAACTTCGTCGTATCACCCCAGATCATCACGTGCACATTGACAATGGAATAAGCAACCTTGCTGGAGTAACGACATTACGAGAGGGCCTTCGTGCATTGCTGTGCTGTGCTGGTCCAGCTTGCACACCGCTCTCCTCCCTCTCCTCACTCCTTGGCTCTCCACCCATTTCCTCTTCCTCCCCCCCGGAATCGTTGTCTGCCTCATACGGGAGGGATGTGTGGAGGGTGTGGGAGCTGATGAGCGAGGTGAGTTTTGATGCTGTAAAGGAGTGCACTCCTTTACAGCATCAAAACTCCACGTGGCAGAGTCCCTCCGGCTGAACTGCCCTGAGGAGGAGCTAGGACCCAACAAAGGGTCCTGCTCCTGCTCCAATTTTCTTTTTTTCATTGATACCTTGTCCTGGACGTGCATGAACATTAAGGACGTGCATTTGCAGCAGCAGCTTGAGGGACGTGCATGAACACTAGACGTGCATGGACATTAGGAACGTGCATGGGGACAATCTCTCACCTGCTCAGCCTTCTCCTCCAGGTCTGTCATGGGCTTCAACTCCTGCTCTGAATACCTTGAGGTGCCACTGAAACATCTCTGCCCGTTATCTTTAAGACATGGGCTCTCAGCCTTCCTACATCCCCCCCTACAAGCTGCTTGCATCCATGGCACCTCCATTTCTTTTGTCCCTCAAAAGGGGTGGTATAATAGCTCTCGAATGTTTTTTGATAAGTTACCATTTAATATAAATGTAGCTAGGAGGAGGGAGAAAGGAGGAGGGGAGTAAAAAGGGGGGAGGTCAAAGACTGGGCAAAAAAATTAAAATTAAAATTAAAATTAAAGTTAGATTTCCTACGTGGCGTGGTCCGTGGCGTGCCGTTTCGTGGCGTGGCGTGGTTGAACGTCACGAAGACCCTCCGTGGCGCCGTGTTGTGCAACCCTGGTGTGCACGCAATCTGAACCTGCTGAAATTCCTCCAAACATGTTTGTCCAAATCCTTGTACAAGTAGGAAGGGATAGAAAATGGAGAACCTCTAGGACCACTCTCAGAACTCCCACACCACTTGTGATACGTGACTGCTTTCTTGTTTACTGCACGTGGACATGAAGAATTAGCTTCCCTCCATACCTTTTAATGTCTGAAACGCAAATCGCAAATGAACTCTTGCATGGGAACATGTGTGGCTCTCAGCATTTTCTGTTTGAACATTGCACTACTTTGCATTTTATTGAACGCATACGAGACTTGAGCAGACCAGCAAGAAGTATCAAAAGAAAAAAATGCAAATCTGCCTTCAGCACACGACGTAGAGTCTCACTATTGGAGTCAAGCATGCTATTAAATAACCTGATGGAAGCACGGAACCAGAAAAATTGCAAGGGCTCCTGACCGCACCCTCTAAGCACCGCCCAATTTGTTGGACTGTTCTTCACTCCAAGAATGCGCCTCAAGGAACACAGATGCCTATTCTGTAACTGGCCGAATTCACTGCCTTCACTCAGATACACTGTGCCCCACACCTGACTGGCATACATCCCAGCAGGAATACCATACACCTTAAACAGCCAGAGCATAGCATGAGGCCTGCTTCTTAATTCGTGACTCTGAAATCCTGCTCTGTGCAGCCATGTAGGGCCGCACCGCATGTTCCTTAGCTATCTTCGGATTCATCCTTCTATCAAGTAGCATGCCCAAATATTTGAACCTGTCCTTCTCTGGAAGCACCACACCATCGTACGTGAACGGATTCTGCAAAGGAGAGACAGACTTACTCTAATAATGAACCACCTCCGACTTGGCCGTGTTCACAGTCAGTCCTTTCTTCTCAGCGTACGTACGAAGCTTGTTCAGCATCGCCTGCATTTCACCAGGGTCATTAGTAGTAAATCCAAGGTCATCAGCATACAGCATGTGGGACACACAATTCACTCGATCACCAGTCACGGCACCCTCAATGCCCTCCGACACGTCCAGTCGTAATAGCCATACTCGTTGCAGCAGCCAGATCAACTAACACCTGACCTGCCTTGTTCACACTGTTGCACACATATCTCCTAGTCTCAAGAACCTTAGGACAATCCGAAACAAAACCAGCGTGCGCGTCACTCAGCTTCCCCACATGGGCGTTAAAGTCACCACACAGAACGACATTAGGAGACACCTGAAAAGCACCAAGCGTGTCCTCAAACAGGTTAGTAAAATAAGTTTGAACGGCACGAACAAGAAAAATCACGACTTTGCGGATTGATGAACGCAGCACCCACAATCAAATCCTCCTCCAGCCCAAACATTTTCCTGTCACACTGCATCCAGATGCACTGCACGTTTTCACCAGTTTTAGGCACACGCACATAATCAGAGCAGCTTGGAGCAACGAGCACAGCGATTCCATGCCCGTTCTTGCCTTCATTTATTCTATCAAACGTAATGTTGTGCTATGTAAAGCCAGGCAGCAAGTGCTGTAACAACCTAGACGCATCATTTGATCTCGTTTTTGTAAGCACAGTAACATCGTGTAGTTTCACCATGCTGCAATGATCAGTTATTTTCAGCTCTGTATTAGCATCAGCGGAGCGCCCCCCAATGCCATGCACATTCCAAACCAAGAGCTTAAGCTTGTGCCCATGCTCAGGCCGGCCACCTTCCTATCCCTTGTTCTTCCCCTTCCTCCCCTTCTTCATCTCCATCCTCTCCTGCCAATCCCTATGGGATTGATCAAGCCCCACTTCTATCTCTTCTAGATCCCCCCACTCCTCCTTCTCATCCTCACTCCCCACATCACCACCATACGCCTCGTCGTACGGATCGTGGTGCCAGTAGGAGGGTTGAGGCTCCTCCTCAGCTGAAGCACTACGCTGGAAAGCCCTCATCCGTGTCATGGGGGTTTTGGGGGTTGGCGTGTGATCCCCCCTTCCTCCTCATCCGCCAGATTGATCCATGCTCCGAACGTGCTTCCTGCCAGTGCTTGCGGCAGCAGCAGCAGCATTGGCAGCAGCAGCAGCGGGCATGAAGCACGAGTGTAGGAGCGGGAGGGCTCTGCCTGGTGTGGGGTAGGGTGCAGGGTTCCCACACCAGGAGCAGCAGCAGCAGCAGCAGACGCAAGCTGTTGCTGTGGCTGTGGCTGTGGTTGGCTGTGGCTTTGGCTGTAAGGTGGTTGGGCAGCAGCAGCAGTAGCAGGACCAGCTGTAGCTGACTGAGGAGGTGGGGGAGGAGGAGGGGGTGGGCGAGCAGCAACAGCAGCAGCAGCTGCAGCTGACTGGGGGGGAGGAGGAGATGGTTGTGGAGGTGTAGAGGAGTGAGCAGCATCAGCAGCTGCAGCAGCAGAGTGGGAGGGTGGGGTGAAGGAGGGCAACCCGCATCAGACAGGGCCTGCTGGGCGTACAAGCCAGCATGCTCCAAGCAGTGCAAGTCCCTCCTGTAGTCGAAACCCTACAATGTGTCTGGCTGCAGGTGCTTCCACGCAGGGTACACTGTGTGAGGGGCCCCCTGCTCGAAGACCTCCTTCACAGGTGCCCAAGAGAGGAGCAGGTTGCACCTGTCCTTGGACATGAAGGCGTGCAGCCCCTGCACCCCCAGCTTCTGCACCTCCAGGAACAGCCTGTGCAGCGCCTTCTTCCCACGCATCTGCTGCAGCAGCGTGCATGACCGCCACACTGAGTACCCACTCCCCCCCCCGCCCTGAAGCTATTGAGCCAGGCCTGGGCAGCCTTAGCTGTGCCCATGTCCATGACCACCACTTTTCCTTTCCCCTGCATGCTCAAGCGGCCAGGATCAACACCAAGATCCTCAGCCACCCGAGCTTGCCCCCGCCCTGGAGGAGGAGCCAGGGTTAGCTTGCCCAACTCCTCCCTCTGCCTCTGCTGGTCTGCGGTGTACTCCAGCACATACCTCAGTGCCAGGTCAAGTAGGCCAAAGGATGGGGGAGGAGAGGGTGGAGCAGCAGCGGGAGCCTGCTGCTTGATGAGCTCCTCCAGTGCTGAGATCCTTCTCTCGAACTCCCTCTCCCTCTCCAGTGACTCCTGGTGCCCCTTCTATATCCGCTTGAATCCCTGCTTTATGCGCAGGAAACGCTGAAAAATCTGGGCACTGTCGGCGCGGTGGACGCGCTGCTCATCTCGGATTTCCTTCAGGATTTCCTCCATGTTACTATTTCATCTAATTAATTTTTTCTCGGTAGGTATGCAGGTAGTGGCATCCAGCTTATTTTGAAAGAGGAGCACTTAGGTGCCAGCGCCTACAAGCATCACCAAAATCAGGCTAAATCTGTAGTTTGGATTACAGAGGCAAATAACCTGGGATGGATATGAAAACGGGGATAACTTCTTAATTTCTTCTCTTCTTAAACAAACCAAGTAGACGAGGGACTGAGACGATACAGGAAATGCTAATTTAAAATACACGTAGGTGGAAAGCGCTGACATGAAGAGAACATTGACATGCCACGCCCAATTGGGTGTGACAAAAGTTGTTATTACAGTTGAGGGTCTGACTAGTCTTGTTTAATCAGCTGGAAGAGGCTTGATTAAGACATCACGATCTAAGATTGAATACATTGCCTGGATTGCCATAAGATTAAAAAGCTGGGTAAACACTGCGTCAGACATGCATGTATACTCATAAAAACAAGGTATGCACTGCAATACAACCGAAGCAACGGCACACAACCTCCCTGACCCACACAAATTTCTTCTTTTGTGTGTTTGCACTGTGAAGGGTTGCATGGTGCGGGCACCTACGTAATCCCCTCCCTTAATCATGCTGACTCATCGCTACCATCGGAGTCTTTCTTTTTTATCATTTCTTTTCCTTTCTTCTTTGCAAATCATTTTTGTAACTGCCACCCATCCAGGCCTTAGAGTTTGCAATCAAACTTGTTGATGCATTGACATACTGTGAAAGACATATGAGATCCTGTCTGAAGGGTGAGGAGTAAGAGCTAGAAATTATTTACAAGCCATCATTGACTAACTGAAAAGACACGGAATGTTTTAAAAACGGGATACGCAACAAGGACAAATGGGTGAAAAGAGCGGGAACAAATAATGTCTAAAACACGGGACACACAACATGTCTTCACTCAAGTACACACAGACACACTCGCGCACACACACAGACACACACACACACACAACCACACACAACCACACACACGCAACCACACACACGCAACCACACACACGCAAACACACACACGCAAACACACACACGCAAACACACACACACACAAACACACACACGCAAACACACACACGCAAACACAAACTCACGCAAACACACACACGCAAACACACACACGCAAACACACACACACACACACACACACACACCGCACAACGCAAACACACACACACACAAACACACACAACCACTAGTCTTATTCTATAAGTTTGTACTATCCTTGATTTCCTTGCAACGTAGTCCCAAGCAAGCTTGTGTTGGGTCTTTCTATACACTATAGCTATCTACTTGATGAACATTGGGAACTAGCCAGCTTTGCGTCGCTTGGCGGCAGTCGCTTTGGGTTCCTGCATGTGAAAGAGTGTAGCAATAATGAGGCAATTCAATTTAGATTTTGTAGGTAGGAATGTGACCATCCTAATGTCCCTTTGAGCTAGAGCAGCAACGTGTCAAATACTAATAAGTGTTTAAGTAAGAAAAGCAGCTGACTTGGTAATGATGATACATGGATGTAGTGTAGGGTTATTAGGTAAGGTAGGTGCCTCTCATTTTTGTTTGGGAATTAAGTAACCCCAACGCCCTCCTCCTCCTCCTTCCCCATTACCTTCTCCTTGATCCAATTCCCTGCGTGGGACTGCTTTTGCTCCTGTGCTCCAAGGTACGCCAGGCAGGCATTGTACTTCAGCTCCTCCTTGCCAGAACGCTTTGCTTCCTCTCGTATCGCCTTGTTTACGCTCTTTCTCTCCGTGCTGCCTTTCACCATGCTTGCGTAGATGGTGGCCATTGCCTGCATGCGATCCTGCAGCAAACGAAAATGGTCGTGAGGCAAACCAAAAGTTAGAACAAGGTGCTTGTGTGTTTGTGTGAAAACTCTCTCTCTCTCTCTCTCTCTCTCTCTCTCTCTCTCTCTCTCTCTCTCTCTCTCTCTCTCTCTTACATCGCATATGCATCCAGCCACACAGCCTATCATAGATTGAAGCAGCAGTAAATCAACAACACCGTAACCATCTTGCCAATCACCTCATCGATCACCTTGGGCTGCTGTCCTGATATCCGCAATACCCCCCTCGCCCCCAAGCTCTCGGACACCTTGTTCTTCCCCCACTTGATGTGGTGGAGGGCGTTGAGGTCCCTTGCCACGGCCTCCACGCTACGCAGCCGTACATCTTGGGCCTGGGGGTCTGGTGACTGGTATAGCTGCTCCATCAGGTCCACGTGCTCGCTCGGGACATCCTACAATGCAAAGAAGGTTACGAAAAAATGTTTATACCCAGTACAACTGCATTGAAAGAGGCAGTTTCAAAACGGCAATCGCGTTTCAATCTATACACGGAAAGCGTGCCAGAGTATGTGCATTGGCACGGCGCACTTGTGGTTGCATTGCATAGCGGGAGTGGCATTCGAGCATATAACATCTAGTCGCATTCTCATATGTTCAAAGCAATTTTATAAAAGTGCACCAGGCACGCATGTGTGTGCTGTTTGTAAAAAACTCATAGCTCTCTTGCATGATGAGAACAGATTTTGCGTGTGACATACTAGAGTACCAACATGCACATGTTGAGAGCAAAAGGTTTCCCCCAGCGACTCGAACCGTGGACCTCACCACAATCTTTTTGCTTAATCGTCCAAGACACTTTTGCTTGACAGTACAATATTCTACCTTCGTCAAACGTGTGATATATGAACTTGTTAATTTCGTTGTGTTTGACGTACGACTCTAGAATACTCTTTGTGGATGTGACGAGAGTTTCTAGACAGATTCTTTGTGGTTGTGGTTGCTCGTCTAGAACTTTCGATATTTCCTAGGGCATATATAAACGAGCCC
>Ga0307968_1004249_pt1 | contig 11720 bp, 8 predicted proteins | sample OrgLakmetagen650_FD_201834 | JGI IMG/M metagenome (GOLD analysis project Ga0307968, IMG submission 201834) | Saline water microbial communities from Organic Lake, Antarctica - #650 | ecosystem: Environmental > Aquatic > Non-marine Saline and Alkaline > Saline | place: Antarctica: Organic Lake... | reverse complement strand
GCAACAGGGCCGTCCACACCGTGCAGCGAGGGGTGGCTGCACACACGTGTGTATACATGTGTGTTGTGTGAGTGTTTGTGTGTTCAGGTTTTCTAGCTGCACCTCCAACGGCTCACGAGGGGCAACAGGGCCGTCCACACCGTGCAGCGAGGGGTGGCTGCACACACGTGTGTATACATGTGTGTTGTGTGAGTGTTTGCACGTTCGGGTTCTCTAGCTGCACCTCCAACGGCTCACGAGGGGCAACAAGGCCATCCACGCCGTGCAGCGAGGGGTGGCTGCACGCACGTGTGTGCATGTATGTGTGTTGTGTGAGTGTATGTGTGTGTTGTGTGAGTGTTTGCGTGTTCAGGTTCTCTAGCTGCACCTCCAACGGCTCACGAGGGGCAACAGGGCCGTCCACACCGTGCAGCGAGGGGTGGCTGCACGCACGTTGTATACATGTGTGTTGTGTGAGTGTTTGCGTGTTCAGGTTCTCTAGCTGCACCTCCAACGGCTCATGAGGGGCAACAGGGCCGTCCACACCGTGCAGCGAGGGGTGGCTGCACACACGTGTGTATACATGTGTGTTGTGTGAGTGTTTGTGTGTTCAGGTTTTCTAGCTGCACCTCCAACGGCTCACGAGGGGCAACAAGGCCGTCCACACCGTGCAGCGAGGGGTGGCTGCACGCACGTGTGTGCATGTATGTGTGTTGTGTGAGTGTATGTGTGTGTTGTGTGAGTGTGTGTGTTCAGGTTCTCTAGCTGCACCTCCACAACTCACGAGGAGCAACAGGGCCGTCCACACCGTGCAGCGAGGGGTGGCTGCACGTACGTGTGTATACATGTGTGTTGTGTGAGTGTTTGCATGTTCAGGTTCTCTAGCTGCACCTCCAACGGCTCACGAGGGGCAACAGGGCCGTCCACACCGTGCAGCGAGGGGTGGCTGCACACACGTGTGTATACATGTGTGTTGTGTGAGTGTTTGCGTGTTCAGGTTCTCTAGCTGCACCTCCAACGGCTCACGAGGGGCAACAGGGCTGTCCACACCGTGCAGCGAGGGGTGGCTGCACGCACGTGTGTGCATGTATGTGTGTTGTGTGTGTGTGTGTATGTGTGTGTGTGTGATCAGGTTCTCTAGCTGCATCTCCATCAGTCCACAAGAGGCGTTAAGCTGTGCCATGGACAGAAGGGTTTCTCACAACTTGCAAATGTACATCATCATAACATGCGCAGCCCTTACCCCTCGGCACAGCCTGTGGTAGCCCAATGTCACCGACACACTTCATACTAGCTGTAATGCTGGAGGCATGCACACGGATATGGATGTCCATGGAATGCAGCGACATGCTTGAAGAAATACGTCTTCAACAACCCTAATACTAAACAGACTCTTCAGCAAGCCACGTGCTTTCTGAGTACAGGCAACAGAGTTGGAATGCCCGTACTTACCATGCTGTGCGATTGTTGAAGAGCTTTAAACAAACGAACAGCAAACGCTCACTACCAGCTCTGCTATATGCAGACAGGCTGCCACGCCACATGCTTTTAGATTGCGGCACGAACATATCTAAGTGCACACACACATTTATACAGATAAATATACACACATACATACGAATATATACCCACGAATTTAGAACTCTCTCTCTTTATATACATACACATATACACAAGTCTATAACAAACTCTCACCCTGTGTTTCGCCTATGGTAGTCCTTGGCCAAACGTGCAAACAGCTCTTTGATGGAGTTCAAGGCAGCGTCCACATCAAAGCCCATCTGTGTGTGCACGCGTAAGAATTGCATATTATTATCCCAGGCAGCATCCATGCCAATGCCCATCTGTGTGTACAAATGTGTGATTTGCTATCGTCCTAGGCAGCGTCCACACCAACGCTTGTCTGTGTGTACAGGCATAAGAACTGTATATCAATGTCCCTGGCAGCGTCCACGCCAATGCCCATCTGTGTGTGTATGTGTGTGTGTGTGTGTGTGTGTGCAAATGTATGAAGTGCTAACATCCCAGGCAGCATCATCTGTGTGTGCTAATGTTTGAAATGTATCATTCAGTCGAACACAGGGGAAGAAGTATTGGGCACAGGGCAACAGGTATTGAACACACGGCAAGAGGCATTGGACACAGGGCAGGAGGCATTGGACATAAGGCAAGAGGCATTGGACATAAGGCAAGAGGCATTGGACACAGGGCAAGTGGCATTGGACATAAGGCAAGAGGTATTGGATATAAGGCAAGAGGTATCGGACATAAGGCAAGAGGCATTGGACATAAGGCAACAGGCAGTGGCAAGGAGATGCTGAGTTCACCTGCCTGTCACATAAGCAATAAAAAACACAATGAAGGCGGAAACAGACCAGTCCTTGAAATATTTTGTCGATTTTCAGCAGATTGATGGGCAGGCCAGCTGTGGTGCACAAACACAATTTGAGTTGCGTCAGTATGCTCTGATAAAAAACACACATGCTCATCTGAATCCGAATCCTACATCCTTATCCACCCTACATCTTTGTAGGTCCTCCATATTAACCCTCCTTACCTATCCTACATCCTTAACCCTGACTGCATGGTCAAGTGGCACGGGAGACGGATACGCGAACAGATGCAAACATTGGAGCTCAAAGAATAAAAACACAAAGACTCTAGAGACACAGCTGACCAATGACGGCTTGCCACACACTGCCTGAGCACATTGCCTGAGCAACACACTGCCTGAGGGAACACGCTGCCTGAGCACGCTGCCTGAGCACACTGCCAGAGCACACTGCCTGAGCACACTGCCTGAGCACGCTGCCTGAGCAAATAGCCTGAGCACACTGCCTGAGCACACTGCCTGAGCAAACAGCCTGAGCACACTGCCTGAGCACACTGCCTGAGCACACTGCCTGAGCAAATAGCCTGAGCAATTAGCCTGAGCACACTGCCTGAGCACACTGCCTGAGCACGCTGCCTGAGCACACTGCCTGAGCAAATAGCCTGAGCACACTGCCTGAGGGAGCACACTGCCTGAGCACGCTGCCTGAGCACACTGCCTGAGCACACTGCCTGAGCACGCTGCCTGAGAAAACAGCCTGAGCACACTGCCTGAGCACACTGCCTGAGCACACTGCCTGAGCACACTGCCTGAGCAAACAGCCTGAGCACGCTGCCTGAGCACACTGCCTGAGCACGCTGCCTGAGCAAACAGCCTGAGCACGCTGCCTGAGCAAATAGCCTGAGCACACTGCCTGAGCAAATAGCCTGAGCACACTGCCTGAGCACACTGCCTGAGCAAACAGCCTGAGCACGCTGCCTGAGCAAATAGCCAGAGCACACTGCCAGAGCACACTGCCAGAGCACACTGCCTGAGCAAATAGCCTGAGCACACTGCCTGAGCACACTGCCTGAGCACGCTGCCTGAGCACACTGCCTGAGCAAATAGCCTGAGCACACTGCCTGAAAAAACTGCCTGAGCAAACAGCCTGAGCAAACTGCCTGAGCACACTGCCTGAGCACGCTGCCTGAGCACACTGCCTGAGCAAATAGCCTGAGCACACTGCCTAAGCACACTGCCTGAGCACGCTGCCTGAGCACACTGCCTGAGCAAATAGCCTGAGCACACTGCCTGAGCACACTGCCTGAGCACACTGCCTGAGCAAATAGCCTGAGCACACTGCCTGAGCACACTGCCTGGGCAAGCACACTGCCTGAGCACACTGCCTGAGCACACTGCCTGAGCAAACTGCCTGAGCACGCTGCCTGAGCACACTGCCTGAGCAAATAGCCTGAGCACACTGCCTGAGCACACTGCCTGAGCACGCTGCCTGAGCACACTGCCTGAGCAAATAGCCTGAGCACACTGCCTGAGCACACTGCCTGGGCAAGCACACTGCCTGAGCACACTGCCTGAGCACACTGCCTGAGCACGCTGCCTGAGCACACTGCCTGAGCAAATAGCCTGAGCACACTGCCTGAGCACACTGCCTGAGCACGCTGCCTGAGCACACTGCCTGAGCAAATAGCCTGAGCACACTGCCTGAGCACACTGCCTGAGCAAACAGCCTGAGCACACTGCCTGAGCACACTGCCTGAGCACGCTGCCTGAGCACACTGCCTGAGCAAATAGCCTGAGCACACTGCCTGAGCACACTGCCTGAGCAAACAGCCTGAGCAAACTGCCTGAGCACACTGCCTGAGCGAGCCCACATCCTGAGCACACTGCCCGAGTACACGCCTGGGCGAGCACACTGCCTGAGCACACGACCTGAGCGAGCACGCTGCCGAAGCGAGCACACTGCCTGAGCACGCTGCCCGAGCGAGCACACTGCCTGAGCAAGCACACTGCCTGAGCACACTGCCTGAGCACACTGCACCAAGAAGCTGCCAGCTACTAGATGTACGTAATCAGATGTACGCTCTGTTTAAATAACATGCTTTCAAGCGGTCGATTAAATACGGCACACGCAAGTGGCTTCACAAGTACAGGTCACCAGTTAGGAAGAGGCTAACAGGCTTGCGCTCAGATTGATGCACTCACCTTCAAGCGGTCGATCAAGAACGACACGCGCACTGGCTTGCGCACGAGGCGTGCCACACGCACGTCCATGAAGTGTGAGAACGAAAAGCGGTCCTCCTCAGGCACGCCGTAGTAAAGTAGAGCAGCCTGTTTGTGTGTGTGCATGTGTGTACGTGTGTGTATGTGTGTACGTGCGCATGTGTGCGTGCGTGTGCGTGTGCGTGTGCGTGCGCGCGTGTGTCCTGCAGTATTGCATGTGTATGTGCTTCAGGGGTAGAACACATAATAAGAGAGAAAAACATTTTGCTGTCCTAAATCACACATTGTGTGTACATTTGCGCGTACGTGTGTGTCCTGCAATATCGCACGTGTATGTGCTTCAGGCGTCAAACACATAATAAGTGAGAAACACCTTTTGCTGTTCCAATTCACACATTGTGTGCGCACGCAAAGCATGGTAGGTGGAGGTAGACCAGAAGCAGACAAATGCACTTCATGAGCAAACACACACACAAAACACACATACACGTATCCTGCTCACCTGAAATCCCCTGTTCCACATCGCGCAAAGCGGTGACCAGTAGCGGCTGGTACTGTAAGTGAGATAGAAGCGGCACAGCTGACAGATGGATGCGCTGGCGCCCACAGGGCTATTCTTGTTTGCCTCCTTGCTAGAGCCAGCAGCGCCTGCGTTGGGCATGAGCCCTGACAGGATGCCGAACAGCTTGTTCACCGCCTGTGTGTATTCATGTGTGTGTGTGTATGTGTGTGTGTGTGTGAGAGAGTGTGTGTTGTAGCAAATGTGTTGCTTAATGTTTTGTTTCACAAAATGTGAGGCCCTGACAGGATACCAAACAGCTTGTCCACCGCCTGTGTGTGCTCATGTGTACATGTGTGTGTAGGTATGAGTGTGCAGAGCATGTTAGATTGTGTTAACTGCTATGTGTGTGCATGCGTGGTGTCTGTGAAGTATGGTGTGTTAGTCCTACGCAACTTCCACTACGTCCCCTTTTTCTCACACAGCAATTCAACACGCAAAAATCCAAGAGCGTGAACACTGTAACATGTTGCCAGACAACGCACATGTGCAGTCCTTATTCAGATCATCCTGCATTCTTTACAGATAAACACCCACACAATCTGATCAACGTCATGTGTCCAAACACCACACCCAAAATTTGCTCTGTGCCGCCCTCAGGCCTGATGCTAGAAAATTCCAAACATTAAAACGCACAGACCCCATTCTTCACAACAGCAAACACACACACAAGCACGCACGCATGCATGCATTCACGCACATCACACACACACACATACACACACATGCACGCACATATGTACACACTCAGGGAGATAGCACGCGCCTGTGCATGCGGCTCTGTTAAGCCCAGCAGCCCCCGTGAGCGTGCTGCTGCTTGCTGCTGCTGCTGCTGCTTCTTTTTGGACATGGCCTCGTTCAAAATCTGTGCGTGTTGCAAGGATACAAGCGGTGTGCCAAAAACTCAAGTGTGCCTAGTGGAGTTCCTAGGAGTTGAAGGGGGATAAAAGTGTATCAGCAATAATGCATGTCAAATTTGCAAGTCCTTGTTTGCAATTGTTTCAACTAAGTATTTGTGTGGGCGAAGCATAACTCAGGCTGCACATCGCAAAACACTTATCATGTGTCTTGTGTGTATGTGTGTGTGTATATGTGCCTGATTGTCGTTGAAAGTATCACTATGAATAGAAAGGCCTTACAAAACATATTTAACAGAGAAAGACGTGTACGAGGTTTGCATGACAAGTACAAGCAAGATTGCAGAAGGCGCATACACACAGCTCAGCACAATGTCTCATGAATCATGAAGTGAGGAATGCAGCGACAAAGACGTGCTTGACGTTTTCAAGACACGAACAAGCATAAGGCGCACACATGCAGCGAGAAAAACAAGCACAGCATGCTGTCTGGCAACGCACAGGCAGTAGGTAGGAACAGCATGGCATTTGTCCAGACCACGTATGAGCAGAAAGGAAGAAAGACACGCACAGCAAAGCATCTTGGCAACGTGAAGGAAAAAGAATAAGTGAGGAAGATGAGCAAAGGAGTTTGCACTGCAAGCTGCAAGTCAATCATGCCATCTTTGTATTGACAGGAAGCTGCACGCCGACCAAACGTGTTATGGACGTGTGGTGGGTAACCCAAAATGCCAGCACACGCACTTAAGCAACACACACCCATGGTAAACACACATGCGATAAGTCATCCTCAATGCTGGTGTTTGGCATCCGCACACCAAGACACAAAGCGTGCTCACACTCTTTGGGACTACAAACGACTCTGACATGAAAGACAAAGCGTGCTCGCACTCTTTGGGACTACAAACGAATGAATGTCCAAGCGCAAGCAAGCATGCACAACAAAACAGACCTTCTCTCGGGTTAGATGCCCGCATAGCCACACACTTTTCGAGATAAAATGCCCGCACAATACACACTTGCACTTGGGTTAAAAAGCTCGCATAACCAAATGCATTTATTTAAAAGCCCGCATAACCACACACTCGCACTAAAAGCACGTATAACCACACACTTGCACTAGAGTTAATAAGCCCGCACACCATAACACACACCGGGGGTAGAACATCAGCCATGTACGTAGCCAAAGCTTGGCCAAACAGACGCAGCTCTCCGCTCAGCTGCAAGCACAAGCAATTTGTCAACAAGCATTTATAAGTGCTGCGCTCACAGCAAAGTACGTAGGCAGGGCTTGGCCAAACAGACGCAGCTCTCCGCTCAGCTGCAAGCACAAGCAATTTGTCAACAAGCATATATAACTGCTGCGCTCGCAGCAATGTACGTAGCCAAAGCTTGGCCAAACAGACGCAGCTCTCCGCTCAGCTGCCAGCACAAGCAGTTTGTCAACAAGCATTTTTAACTGCTGCGCTCGCAGCAATGTACGTAGGCAGGGCTTGGCCAAACAGACGCAGCTCTCCGCTCAGCTGCAAGCACAAGCAGTTTGTCAACAAGCATTTTTAACTGCTGCGCTCGCAGCAATGTACGTGGGCAGGGCTTGGCCAAACAGACGCAGCTCTCCGCTCAGCTGCAAGCACAAGCAGTTTGTCAACAAGCATTTTTAACTGCTGCGCTCGCAGCAATGTACGTGGGCAGGGCTTGGCCAAACAGACGCAGCTCTCCGCTCAGCTGCAAGCACAAGCAGTTTGTCAACAAGCATTTTTAACTGCTGCGCTCGCAGCAATGTACGTAGGCAGGGTTTGGCCAAACAGACGCAGCTCTCCGCTCAGCTGCAAGCACAAGCAATTTGTCAACAAGCATATATAACTGCTGCGCTCGCAGCAATGTACGTAGGCAGGGCTTGGCCAGACAGATGCAGCTCTCCGCTCAGCTGCAAGCACAAGCAAATTGTCAACAAGCATTTATAACTGCTGCGCTCACAGCAATGTACGTAGGCAGGGCTTGGCCAAACAGACGCAGCTCTCTGCTCAGCTGCAAGCACAAGCAATTTGTCAACAAGCGTATAACTGCTGCGCTCACAGCAATGTACACAGCCAAAGCTTGGCCAAACGGACGCAGCTCTCCGCTCAGCTGCAAACACAAGCAAATTGTCAACAATCATTAATCGCCGTGGCTGCGATCACATTAATGTATGTAGGCAGGGCTTGGCCGAACAGATGCAGCTTTTCACTTGGCTGCATGCACAATTGGTGTGTACAGTTAAGCAATAGCCGTTGTGGCTGCGATCGCAGCCATGCACGTGGCCAGGGCTTGACCAAGCAGACGCAGCTCTTTACTCAGCTGCACGCACAAATGGTGTGTATGGTCAAGCAATAGCCCAAAGGGTTGCGTGATTACAACCATGCATAGGTCATGTATGCAAAGGTTATGCATAGGTTGTGTATGGTCAAGCAAAATAGCCTAAAGGGTTGCGTGATCACAACCATGCATAGGTTATGTAGTTATGTATGCATAGGTTATGCATGCATAGGTTATGTATGGTCAAGCAATAGCCTGAAGGGTTGCGTGATCACAACCATGCATAGGTCATGTATGCAAAGGTTATGCATAGGTTATGTATGGTCAAGCAAAATAGCCTAAAGGGTTGCGTGATCACAACCACGCATAGGTTATGTATGCATAGGTTATGCATGCAAAGGTTATGTATGGTCAAGCAATAGCCCAAAGGGTTGCGTGATCACAACCATGCATAGGTCATGTATGCATAGGTTATGCATAGGTTATGTATGGTCAAGCAATAGCCTGAAGGGTTGCGTGATCACAACCATGCATAGGTTCCCAGAGCTTGCTTAAGGTCAGACATTGCAGCTTTCCTCTACTGCTCTTGCCTCAACGGTGTATTGGTGCAAGGTTGAGGTTGGAAGCACCGTCACGTTTTTGAATTACACTTAAGGTTGGCCAGAACCAAATACATATAAGTAATTATAAAACCGTTTTGCATCACAGCATTCTTCAACACACCGCTCACATCATAACATCATCCAGACACAGCCATATATATATATATATATATATATATCTCATACGGTGTATAAATGCGGTAATTTTGGCAGGGAAGTCACCAATTGTACGGTCATATACGGTGCATCTATACGGTTCTGGCCAACCCTGGATACACTGCCTACGCCGTTTGTGTCACTTCATCAAAGAGCATACAACACCTACAGCACAAGTGTGCGTGTGCATACACAGCACAAGTGTGCGTGTGTATACAAAGCACAAGTGTGCGTGTGTATATACAGCACAAGTGTGCGTGTGTATACACAGCACAAGTGTGCGTGTGTATACACAGCACAAGTGTGCGTGCGTATACACAGCACAAGTGTGCGTGTGTATACACAGCACAAGTGTGCGTGTGTATACACAGCACAAGTGTGCGTGTGTATACCAGCACAAGTGTGCGAGCGTATACACAGCACAAGTGTGCGTGTGTATACACAGCACAAGTGTGCGTGTGCATACACAGCACAAGTGTGCGTGTGTATACACAGCACAAGTGTGCGTGTGTAAATACAGCACAAGTGTGCGTGTGTATACACAGCACAAGTGTGTATATATGTACAGAAAGTGCATTGTAGTGCATGCACTGTGCCTACAAACACAAACACATACAAACAAGCACACACACGCACATGCACGCACGCACACACACTCACTTGTGCATCCCACACAATTAGCACCGTGCATGCAATAATATGCTACCGATCCACTGCACATTCTCTGCCATTCTTTCTTTGCAGCACTTTTGACCAATGCACACATACCTTCAGATCTATATCATTTTTTATAACATAGACACATTTCATGCATGGATGTTGTTGAATTGAGTCAACATAATAAGCAGGTGGCGTAGGTTTAGTCGTTATACGGATCTGCCTAAGCATAACCACGACCCACATGCACATCCTCGTTTGCCTCTACCACGTACTGTATTGCCCTATGCTTCTAAAACAAATTGCCTGAGCATGATCATGACTCACATGCACATCCTCGTTTGCCTCTACCACGTACTGCCCTAGCTCGGGAGGTAGGGAAGCCACAATCATCTTGCCCAAGTATGCAGGCAAGAAAAGGTGGATTAGGCCCCTGCAATTTGGTGTATGGGTGGGTGTGTATGTGTGTGTGTGTGTGAGAGAGAGAGAGAGAGAGAGAGAGAGAGAGAGAGAGAGAGGGGGAGAGAGAGAGAGAGAGAGAGAGAGAGAGAGAGAGAAAGAGAGAGAGAGAGAGAGAGATACAAGCAGGTGCTTCGCACAAACATCAAAGCGCTGCCTTGGGTTCTTCTTGCTATAAACCGAGCAGCAGCATACATTCAGGGCTGGCCGGAGGTACATAGGAATACAGTATGTAGCTTTGCATCAAAAGCTTCCCTTCTCAAATTCCTGCAAACATTTGCAATTCACTCCAACTTTGCATTTCCTTGTATCCTTGCCCACTCTGTGTGGCCTGTAAGGCTGCATACACATATCACACTTATACACACATGCAAGCACAATTATACACAAGCTGACACACACATACCTGTCCCCTCCCCCCACACGCACGTATTGCAAGTACTAGTATGACTAGCCTTTCTGTGTGTGCAAAATGCCAACCCTTAACTTCTAGTGGCCTTTTTGTCTGCACAATGCACACTGTGCATGGGTGTTATGGTAGCGTTATGCGCTTGTGTGCTATAACACGTGGTAGCATTATGCGCATGTGTGTGTTATAACACGTGGTAGCTTTATGCGCTTGTGTGTTATAACATGTGGTAGCTTTATGTGCATGTGTGTTATAACACGCGGTAGCGTTATGCGCATGTGTGTTATAATACGTGGTAGCAATATGCACATGGTAGCATTATGCGCATGTGTGTTATAATACGTGGTAGCAATATGCACATAGTAGCATTATGCGCATGTGTGTGTTATAACACGTCGTAGAAATATGCGCATGTGTGTTATAAAACGTGGCGGCATTCTGTTATGCAAACGCGTGCTGCACTTATTTCTAAGCTATAATATGAGACCTCCAGCAGCATTTTGGATGTGCACCTATGTCCCGTAATTACTCTCTCTCTCTCTCTGTGTGTGTGTGTGTGTGTGCACCAACGCCCTGTACTCACTTCTTAGGTTCAATCACCTCTTAGGTTCATTCTGAAATCCCCAGCAGGGTTCTGTATGCATACGATCTGTGTGCACACAAATGCCCCATACACACTTAATCGCCGACTGAGGCGAATTCATGAGACTTTATAATGGCAATTTAAAACCCGTTTACGTTCTGCGCAAATGTTCTGCACTCACTTGGTTGCCGACTGAGGCGAGTTCATGAGGCTGCCTTCACTCTAAAATAGCAACCTAAAGCGCAGAAGCGTTCTGCACAAATGTTCTGCACTCACTTAATTGCGCAAATGTCCTGCACCCACTCAATTGCGCACCAAAATGTTCTGCACTCACTTAATTGCCGACTGAGGCAGGTGCATGAGGCTGCCCCGCATTTTGTGCTCCAGCTGGAGCAGCTTTAAGTGAACAGGACGGCCCTCCTGTACAGTGCATCAGGTTGTTTGTGTGCGTGTGTGCGTGCATGTTTGTGTGTGTGAGTGAGTTTGTGCGCGTGTGTGTTTGTGTGTGTGAGTGTGTTTGTGCGCGTGTGTGTATGTGTATGTGCGCGTGTTTGTGTGTGCGTGTGTGTGTGTGTGTGTGTGTGTGTGTGGATGCAAGGAATGTGTGTATGT
>Ga0307968_1004242_pt1 | contig 11732 bp, 13 predicted proteins | sample OrgLakmetagen650_FD_201834 | JGI IMG/M metagenome (GOLD analysis project Ga0307968, IMG submission 201834) | Saline water microbial communities from Organic Lake, Antarctica - #650 | ecosystem: Environmental > Aquatic > Non-marine Saline and Alkaline > Saline | place: Antarctica: Organic Lake... | reverse complement strand
ATACACACGCTCTCACACACACACACACACACACACACACTCACACACACACACACACACACACACACACTCACACACACACACACACACACACACACACAAACACAAACACACACACACACACACACAATACACACAGTCCCACACACCACAGAAGCACACCCACCCGGCACGCCCGTTCAAACTTACATTTGTGCACACAAGTATTTTTTATATGTGTTTGTATCGCACACACATGCACGCACACATACACACATACACACACAGGAAGCCAGCTACTTAACACGGCGAGCAGCAGAAACAGTTGACATCCCGACGAATAGTAAACCTGAGGAGGTGGGACCTCTATCGGATTTCCTTGTATCCATTTTGAAACAACAGGCAGACGGCATGCTCTTTCAAGGCGTCCAGCACCATCAATCTGTTTTTATTGTCAGAACCTGATAATCTGCTTTGATGTTGTGCAGGAGTATGTTGCCCCTCGGTTGAACGAACGCTTTGCAAAGATGCTGCTTGATATTCCGCTGGAAGCCGCAGAGGAAGTTGCAGGTAACTCACAGAGTTGTGTACGTAGGTCGGTGGCTAAAAATGAATGTGAAAGTCTATGCTGATGAAATTCAATACGCATCGAGGGAAGACTTTTGTCTCAGGCTCTCACAATGCCATTAGCTCCAACATATCATTAGCTTCAAAATACCAATAGCTTCACAATGCCAATAGCTTCATATTACAATTAGCTACACAATACCATTAGCTTCATTAAACCCATTGCTTCACGTTACCATTACCTTCACAATACCATTACTTTTACAATACCAATAGCTTCACAATGCCATTAGCTTCATAATACCATTAGCTACACAATACCATTAGCTACACAATGCCATTAGTTTTATTAAACCCATTGCTTCACAATACCATGTAACTCACAATGCCATTAGCTCTATAAAACAAATAACTTCACAGTACCCATTGCTTCACAATACCAATAGCTAGCCAATACCATCAGCTTCGCAAATCCCCATTGCTAGACAATACCATTAACTTGACCTGTGGAACATTGCAATGCATATTTTGTCAAGCCACCAGAGGAGCGTTGCTTTGCATCAAATGTCTGTGCCACAACCGCTGTGGTGCATTAAATGTCTGTGCCACAATCGCTGTGGTGCTGGTGGTGTGTGCCACAATCGCCGTGGTGCTGGTGGAGTGTGCCACAATCGCTGCTGGTGCATTAAATGTCTGTGCCACAATCGCTGTGGTTTGCATTAAATGTCTGTGCCACAATCGCTGTGGTGCATTATTGCTTGGCGCAGATGAATCGTTTCCCGGACCTGTGAGCTACAAAGAGGAATTTGCCAGGCTCAAGGTAAAGGAAGCAGAAATGCTGCGTGACGTGCCCACCTTCATTCTCCTCAATGTTTGATCTGAACACAAAACGTATCGATCTCCAGTACAAAGCGTATCAATCTCTAGAATGCATGGGTGGGTCTATTTTTAGGTTATGCGCTACAAGCTTGACAGCACCGCATAATAAGAGAGGGAAAAAGGCCATGGCAGGAATGTTGCGTAAGCAGACATTGAAAGACGAGCTTCCTTGTTTGTACTGATGCAGGCTCGTGAGCTTGTCTACTTTGAGGAGTTCAAAGCCTGTGGTCACTGGTGGGTTAAGCTGGACTGGCATATTGAAGTGCAGACACATGTTACATATTCATACACAAACACACACACACACACACACACACACACACACAAACACACACATACATACACACAGCGCGTGCACACACGTACATACACACGCACACACACATGCACACACGCATGCACGCATTAAGGTGCACATAATTACACAAGATACACGTGCATGCACACACTTGCACACACAAACACACAAACACGTGCACATACACACACAACACACACACACACACAGCGGGAGAGAAGACGATTTGGGCGACGCGGGATGGTTTAACTTCCTTAGCTATATACAGGTCAGCACTTCCATTGCATATAGCTGTGGCAATTGTACGGAGTCTGTCCCTGTACGACCACAAGGCTTTTTATATGCTGCCCATGAAGTACATGCCAGCACAACATCTTGTCGTTCATTCTTGCTCTTGTTATAATTTATAGCGGAGGACTTATGGACTGTCGACAAGCTGACGCGCCAGCTTGTCGACAGTCCATAAGTCCTCCGCTATAAAGTATAACAGCTCTTGGAGCTCCGCAACACACCAAAAGTCGTTGATTGATGCACACCATCTCGCTGCTCAGCACACCATCTTGTCGTCTGTCCTTTTCCCTTGCAGAGCATTGCGACACATCAAGTATTGTGGTTAGCTCATGTCATCTTGTTGTTCTTGCATGCATCTGCAGAGCATTGCATCTTCCCATCTTCCATATGCCACAGCTCAAAGCTTCCTCTGATCCCAACTCGCACACACTTGCGTACGGGAGCTCCCAAGCAAATCGTCAATCTCAAATTCAGTGGCCTGCACAAATTTAGCAGGCTTCCAGATTGCTCTTTAACCTTTTTCCCTTCCTTTCTTTTACTCCCTCTGGGTGCAGTTCAAAGTGCTGCACGGAGAGATGCAGCCCTCCAATATGCCCCGGTAAGGCACGCCCTTGTGCGTTTGTCTGAAGGTTTTGAAGCGCAGCCTTGTTGCTTACCACAGATTTTGAGACAGCGTAAACACTTGAAAGGCGTCCATACGACATCATTTTACCACGGATTTTGAGACAGCGTAAACACTTGAAAGGCGTCCATACAACATAATTTCCCTTCCCTTCACTCCTCGGTAGCACGGTAAATGCTCTGCCCCTGTATACATGATCTTCTACGCACTTAGAACGTCACAGTGACCTGCCCTGGAGCAAATCCGGACGGAGTAAAGTAGATCAAACAGCCTTGTAAGCAGGATGTAGCTATTCTGTAATGAGTACAGGTAGGGTTGGCCAGAACCCTATCTATACGTAAAACGGGGTATTTTTGGCAGAAAATTCGCCAAATGTACGGTCATATACGGTGTATACGGTCAGTGCGCGACAGGTTTTCTTGTGGTGTTCCTTGTGGATGTGTTTTAACAATCCTTTGAGGTGTGCAGCAATTTCCGAGGACGACACGACTAGGGTTGGCCAGCACTGTATATCTGCACCATATATGACGGTATGTATGATGATTTCCCTGCCAAAATTCCGTATGTACACCGTATAAAACTATAAATGTATGGTTCTGGCCAACCCTAGGCATGACCCCAGCTCAAAGACACTGTGGGTTGGTAGTAAGCGGTGGAGGAGCTTTACGGTACTCGTACCAAAGTGGCTTTTTCCTTAATTAATTAATGTGGGGAGTGGCTTTCACTGCATGCGTAGTTTTTCCTTTCTTGTTTTTATGTCTAGTTAGCAATGCCAAAGGCAGACTGCAAAAGGGAATCGCTCACTGAGCTGTATTGGCCAAAAGAAAGGGGACAGCGGATGCCATAAACAAATGCGCGCAGGGTTGTGGGCAACGGCTTTGAGTACCTGCACAGAAACTCAGTGCCTATGATGCTGGACGAGGACCAGGGGGAGGCCAGAGGGCAACAGGTAGGAAGCTGTCAGTTCTGTACCGATCACCCCACAGGGCCTTATGTTGTCTGAAACTGCTGCACACGCAGCTCTCATGGGGGGATGACTACCTGTGTTTATTGCTGACATGTACATTACTTGTGATTGTTGCTGACTTGTGACATGTGCATTTCACGCTGCCTACACATATGGTGATAAATGTACCTACCAATGAGCGGTGTCTTGCGTGGGTTCTATGCATCGTGCGGTCGTGCGCGGATCAAGGCTCTTTATATCTTACAGAGGGAAAAAACTAGACCTTCTCGGCCCTCTGACACCAATACCAATATACACCGATAGAATAAAAATTGTGACACAGGGCAGTGGTGACGCGTCAGCGTCAGAGGCGTACGAGTTTTTCGCCAACAGGCAGGGAAGGGCGGCCTCTAGATGGCCAGGCAGTGGTGAGGGAAGCAACGGCGGCTCAGATCCAACAAGCAGCAGCAGCTCACGCAGCCCGCCTGAGGACCCCAACGTTTTGCGGGTCATTGCGTTCCGGGCAGCCCTGGGCGAGAAAATGCTGTCATGGATGGAGTCAAAAGGTAGGTGACAAACCCTAACCAAAACTTGTGTTGAAATGGTTACAAGACGGACACTCCTCCTATGCAAACAACTTGTGTGTTTGGCGGGGTGAGCGTGGCTGTGTTTTGGTCTTGTCTTGCCTTTCTTCGTTACGCTGGTATTTTGTGTTGTTTACGCCATCACCTGCTCTGCTTTTAATCCTTGAACACCGCTGCGCGCATCGTGAACAAAAGGAAACGCTGCTCCCTGAAAAGTACTTTATGCAAGGGCGCTCACGATACTGACAGTGGTCACATTCGTTACAAAAAGATAGCACAGTACGTCACGCAGGCATCACCTCTGCACAATCAGGGAATTGATACAAACTACCTTGGTCAACCCGCAGGGAAAAATTAATATTTATGCGGGGTGTTATCCCCAAGGTACGGTATATGCAAGCGTCATGTATGCAAGCGTCACATATGCAAGGACACTCACAATGCATCCCCTGTGCGTCTCTTTGCACTCCAGAGGGGCCTTTGAGTGGACTCGAAAAGGAGCTGCTGTCTCTCAAGACAGGGCAGCTTGACGTCGTACGTCAAGGCGTGCGTGTGATAATGAACGGGCTGCAAAGAGAAGGTGCGTGGGCAAATGTTTGCTTGTGCCAACATGTTGGGTGTGTTTCTGCCTGGGAGTGCTTGTGTGCTATGCTTGAGTTCGAGTCGCAAAGGGGACCTTGCTGTCAGAAGCGCTTCTTCTGTACACAGTAAACAATGTGTTTGTGTGTTGCAAAAGGGACCTTGCTGTCAGCAGCGCCTCTTCCGTACACAGTAAACAATGTGTTTGTGTGTTGCAAAGGGGACCCTGCTGTCAGCAGCGCCTCTTCCGTACACAGTAAACAATGTGTTTGTGTGTTGCAAAAGGGACCTTGCTGTCAGCAGCGCCTCTTCCGTACACAGTAAACAATTTCCTTGTGTGTCAGATGCACATGTACCTTCGCACAAGAAGCTGGAGTGAGTTCAAGCCTTTCAGTTACAGCATTTTGCTGACTTGCGCTGATTTTAATCTAGGTTTGGAGGTAAATGAATGTTATAAAAAGCCACCTTAACTTGTGCAACGCTGCCTGCTCACAGGCTTTCTGGGAGCTTTCTGGATCACTGCTTATGGCATGTCAGACGATGAATTTGAGGTAAACATGATGCTAATGCGCGTGCTTGCTTTTGCTTTCAACAGGTTTCTTAGAATCCTATGGCATTATCTTCTTTGGAGCAAGCAAAGCCGAGCAACGGGTGCGCATTGGTGCATTGGTTCATTGGTTCATTGGTTCATTGGTGCATTGGTGCATTGGTTCATTGGTTCATTGGTGCATTGGTGCATTGGTGCATACGTGCATTGGTGCATACGTGCATACGTGCATTGGTGCATTGGTCATTCAAGTTAACGCATCATCCAAATGAGTATTGCATACTCCTGTCTCCCCTCCTTCACAGTAAGGGTATGCTTCATTTTTTGACTTACTGAATGGCTAGGGTTGGCCAGAACTGCACGCACACACACATCGCATATGATGCAATTATCATATGATGCAAATGTCCCTGCTTGATCTACGTATCTACGTCGTGTACATGTGTGTTTGTATGGCTCTGGCCAACTCTATGGATGAAGTAACGGCTCAGTTTGAGGGCTGCGCAATCTGCAAAGCGTATTCTATGATGATGGCTGTATGATGCTTGGAAATTGGCTGCTATTTAGAACGGCCACTGTACGTAAGCCTGAAGTAAACGGCAACCTCTTGCCGCACACTTTGCTGCTTTGCATGAACATATGCTGTGAACTATGGTGGAACTTTTGCTAAATGCACCCTGTTAAGAAACTAACCAAACTGGTCACAACCATCGGTCCTTTTAAGAAACTAACCAATTTGGTCACGCCCATTTGTCCTTTCGTGATACCAACCCAAAAAGGTCATGCTGCAGGGACACTTCAGAAAGAGCAATAATTGACTCCCAGTATTTTGTCAAAATTCCTGCCTCTCTTTGTTCCAGAACCACTTCACTTGGGCCCGAGGAGAGCCAGGTGTCCTGAAGATCTGGCAGCAGTCGCCCGCCACTGAGAGGAGTGAGACAGCCCTGCAGCAGGAGCAAGGTTGGAGCCAGGTGATCAGGATGAGAAGATGAGGGGGTCAGGGGTGGAGAGATTGAGGGGTGAGAGGATGACAGGAGAAAAATGCTGGAAAAATACTGCACGCGTGTCCAACAACATGCGCAAGGTGTGTACACTAGGAAGAGGTGTCTGCCCGTTATGTGGATTTAGGCTGCGTTACTTTGTTGGTTTTTGCCTGCTTTCTTAAGGCTTGGGGTGGCTAGGTCACCGCAAGAAGCTTAATTGGCAGGTGCGTGTGTGTATGTAAGTGTGCCATGACATTACTGGTTCTTTGTGCTGCGGTAATACTGGGCACCTCTCCCAAACAAGGTTGTCAGTCATTCATTAGGTGATGCCGCAAGTAAGGTGGACACTACTTTGAGTTGATGTAAGCAAAACTAAACAAGGCTGTCAGTCATTCATTAGGTGATGTCGCAACTTAGGTAGACACAAAAGCAAGCCCAGCAATCGTCGTCCCCTGTCTGCTCTCCTGGAAAGGCGTTCTCAAGAGTAAAACTGATCAGGTCCGACAAAAGCTTGATTTCCTTAAGCCATGAGCATGAATGCAATAGCACCGCTGATGCTAAGGAAAATGTTCTGAGCCGGCCATGCTCTAGTGTTGCCTCGCTTTTGATGTCTGACTGGCCCAGATCACACAAGTTTAACTAAGGATCATAGATAATGAAGGATGTCATAATCAACTCTCATCAAGAGCTGGTCTCAGGCAAGCTGCAGTCCTCAAGATCTCCATAGCTTCTGTCTTTTTTCTTCTTTGCTGAGGTGCAGGATTTGTACAGTACCCGGTGCCAAAGTGGCTCCTTTTTCCTTAGTTAATGTGGGGAGTGGTTTCCTCTGCCAATGTAGACCTCCTTTTGCTTTTTCTTAAACAATCAATAGACAGAAAGGGACTTTCTTGTGCTAGCAACAGGGACCCTTGCAAAAGGGCTTTTGCCACACTTTACAGGCAACTCTTCCTTACTTTCTCACCAAAATTTGACCAACCTGCAGGACTTTGTATACCTTTTGATGGCAGCCTATCTAGCGCGATGTGGTGTTGCCGGTGCGTACTGCGTGACCAAGTGTAGTCGGCGCACAACACCACCACCACATGACCGGATACATGTTCCTTGAAACATTAATATTCTTGTCTTGACAAATTTGAAGCCATGCATGCGTACCATCTGCGTCTGACTGCAACGATGTGTGCACGTTATATAGAAAGGAATTTAGGAGGGATGTCTTGAACTTTGTGTGACGGATACGTGGCCTATGGCCTATGTATACGTGGCCTATGGCCTATGGGTGCGTGGCCTATGGCCTATGGATGCGTGGCCTATGGTCTATGGATGCGTGGCCTATGGTGTATGGATGCGTGGCCTATGGTCTATGGATGCGTGGCCTATGGTCTATGGATGCGTGGCCTATGGTGTATGGATGCATGGCCTATGGTCTATGGATGCGTGGCCTATGGTCTATGGATGCGTGGCCTATGGCCTATGGATACGTGGCCTATGGTCTATGGATGCGTGGCCTATGGTCTATGGATGCGTGGCCTATGGCCTATGGATACGTGGCCTATGGTCTATGGATGCGTGGCCTATGGTCTATGGATGCGTGGCCTAAGTTCTATGGATGCGTGGCCTATGGTCTATGGATGCGTGGCCTATGGTCTATGGATACGTGGCCTATGTTCTATGGATGCGTGGCCTAAGTTCTATGGATGCGTGGCCTATGTTCTATGGATGCGTGGCCTATGTTCTATGGATACGTGGCCTATGACCTATGGCCTACAGCTTATGGATACGTGGCCCTTGCCAACAAAATCTTTTTGTGCCACTCACTGTACCTCTGTATTTCTGTAAACGCAGCAAGGGGCCTCAAGCGCTTCCCCTACGTGAATAGGAACTACCTTGTCAGCGAGCAGTTCACCATACGAAGATTCGTGGATGTGACAGAAGAGGTGCGTTTGTGTATGTGTGTATGTGCATGTGAATGTATGTTTGTTGTGGATGTGACGGAGGAGATGTGTATGTGAATGAGTGTTAGGATAGACAATGGCAGGTACTAGGACAAAGATGCATGACGGTTTTGTCTGTGGAGGGGAATAAAAGGATGTGTGGATGTGAAATAAAAGGTGTGTCTGTGGATGTATGTTTGAATAGACAATGACAGGTGCAAGTACAAAGATGCATGACGGTGTTATCCTTAGTGGTGATATAGGTTAAGTGGGGGTGAAAGGGAGGCTGCAAAGGAGCTGGACGCTTCCTTTCAATGAATGAGCTAAGGGCAGGTGCTTCTTTGGAGGTTTCTCTAGAAGCTATTTTAAGTGAGAAGTCTCATGTGCGGAACATTGTCTCATTCCTGCATAAATTTATTTTTGGAGGTTTCTCTAGAAAAGCTATGTTGAATGAAAAGTCTCATATGCGGAACAATATTTCATTCCTGCATAAAATTCACTACAGTCGCATGACCGTGCTGCATTGATGTGCCCAAACTCGGGATTTCAATGACGAGCAGAGTAATAAAAGATCAAGCCTTTTTTGAGGACTGAAACTGTCCCAGAGAGCTCAACTACCTCTCACTTGATGCTGCTGAACTTGCCTTTCCCTCCTGAGGGCGATCAGCTCATATTCTTTCTTCAGAACACAAGATAACGCTCTGCAAGACTACCCCCTGTCCGCCTTCCTGAAAAAAGAAAAGAAATGACTCCGCTGGTAGTGATGACACAGCCAGAATGATTAAGGGAGGGGGTTACGTAGGTGCCCGCACCAGGCAACCCCCCACCTGCTGATATAACGAGTTGCTTTGTGGTGGCAAATCATGTATACTTTTTACATTTCACATGAGCTTTGCACTCGCATTGCTGCTCACTCACGCCCAGCATTCACGCCATGCTGGCTAGTCTTGCATGAGCTGCTGTTTGCACTGATTCAACGAACATAACGCATGATGCCATGCTCAGTATTCTGAACACACCTATTTTAATTGAAGAACAAAATGATATTACTCTTGACACTGTGGTCTGTATGGAAACCTGGGTCATGTAGGTACAGGGCGGTTGCTTCTGTCTGTCTTGCTAACCAGCCTGCCCCCTTTTACACCCAGCAACAGCATAGCTCCAAATAATTTCTCAAATCCTCAACGGCAATATCAGAGTTTGATGCAATTTCCGCTGTTACAAGCAGAGCCTGCGTACGCCATCTTTATCAAAAGCTTGCACTTTGTTACATCGTCCCCGCACTGTGCAGCCCACTGAAGCTGAGGCTAAGCTGCTCAGTCAGTTTCCTGGCTTCTCTTTAGACAGATGTCCGGGGGCAGGATCCTATGATGGTGTGGGTGAGGAGGCTTCGTTAGATGAAGCAGTTGGCTGCTAGAAGAACCTTGCTGCGTAGTTTATTGTTTGTAGATGAGGCCCACTGAGGTAATAGCACCACCTTATATGAGGAGGACATTTAGTTAGATTTTATGAGGCGTTCTTTGTCACGCTCAATTAGTGGCAGTAAGAAATCGGTTGGTTGGTTTATAGTTGAGAATTTTTGTACGTCTTGTGAAATAATCCAAATTTGCCATTCATTAGTTGATATGCTGAGTCCTATGCTTTGCAGTGACGGTGACTTGATATAAAATCCTTGGTTTGTCTCCCTTTTACTTTATACTAATATGGTACTATTACCTTGACTTGTCTTTCCCCCTGACGCACGCCTTTTTTTAGAAATAGGTATTATACATTATTACATTGCTTAATGGCTCCTCACTGCTTAATTTTTCTTTTTTCTACATTTCACGACGAGTCATGGTGCCAGCTTGAGCAAATGGTGCATTGGGGTTAGGCTATCTGTGGCCATATAGGAGTAGCCGTGAATGATTGCGGCTGCTCAAGCAATCAACGCACCAATCATTGTCGCACGAGAAGATTATGAGAAAATGCTGCAATGCCTGCAATTGCTATTAAATCCGGTGCAATATGAAATATGAAAAGGATTACAAGCCAAAAAATACTTCCTAAAGATTTCCATTTTACTTGTCTGCCGTTCAACAACTGTAACGACATCTTGAAAATACATGCAGACAATACATCATATTGACCTAGACGGCAAGGAAGCACTAACATAGAAAGCATATGGTGTCGGGGCATGATGTCTACCTGGAAACATGCAATTCACGTATTGCATTGGGCGGCTAGGTATTGCATTAGGCGGCTGGACCTGGAAAACATCTTGTACACAGTCAAACCATAGTCGCCTGAAGAAGTTGCTGTTTGCCCTGATCAGCTGGATTATTGTAGCCTGCAGCTAGCTGCTCATCAGGCATCCATGGCAATTGCCCAGCAAGGCAAGCACCCCCTACCTTCTTGATGACGCGTGCTGGACTGAGCTGCACAGACGCACGTACGGCAACGTGCAGGCGGTAATGTGCAATGTGCCGGCTGAAATTTGCAAGGTTAGAAAGCTTGGAAATGGTATATATAATGGTAAGTAAAAGTAAAAGTCTATGCTGAAAAACCAGCTAGCGTTAAGGAAAGGCTCTCACCTAATGCTCACATTAGCCAGAGCCCCACTGAATGGTAAATTACCATTCCAGACAGAATGTCACGCCCAATCGTTGGCGGCGACGAATCGTGTGACGGAGCAATTAAATTGGTTGACAGTTGAGAGTATCAGTAGACCGTTATTTGATCTGACAAGAACGCTACATATCTAGGCATCAGTGCAATTAAAAAGGCTCTCAGCAGTTTCACTCTACTATTACTTGGGGGCTTCAAACAGGTTTGAAAAAGGTGTGCTTTTCAAGGCTTGTAATTGCCCACCAACTTCCATGCACGTACATGGTGTCAGCAGTGCTTCCCCTTGAGGCCAGCGGGTCGGGCAGTAGAAAGGAAATCCACATCTCCGCCGTCGTGCCTAGAATTACGAACTGTTGGAACTAGTTCAAAAAGTTACTTCCCATTTTAATACATTTTATATGCATTACAACTGTGCATAGTAGGTGGTGATTATTTGGGTGGTGATTATTCGGGCTCCACATATTTCATAAAGGCAAACCAACCAGCCTGCTTCGTTTCGTGGAGGACCGTTTGCAGGACCTTCTTTCGTCCTGTGGTGGTTGCGGGAGGGCAGCGTCATTGAATGCTCTTACGCCTTTTTTCGTGTGGAGCTCCACGCGAGGATGACGACAAATCGGTGCGCATGCAAGTGGGTTACACTCACACACACACCCACACACTCTCACACCCACACACACTCACACACACACACACTCAAACACACACACACACACACACACACACACACACACACACACGCACGCACGCACGCACGCACGCACGCACGCACGCACGCACGCACGCGCGCACGCACGCGCGCGCGCGCGCACACACACACACACACACACACACACACACACACACACACACACACACACACACACACACACACACGCACACAGACACACACGCAAGCACACACACACACACACACGCACAC
>Ga0307968_1004241_pt1:0-10000 | contig 11733 bp, 7 predicted proteins | sample OrgLakmetagen650_FD_201834 | JGI IMG/M metagenome (GOLD analysis project Ga0307968, IMG submission 201834) | Saline water microbial communities from Organic Lake, Antarctica - #650 | ecosystem: Environmental > Aquatic > Non-marine Saline and Alkaline > Saline | place: Antarctica: Organic... | reverse complement strand
GCCAGAATTGTTAGTGCTTCATTGTTCCACTGATTCACGTTGCAAACCTAACAAAGGGCACATACAGTTCATCACATCTGCAACTTCTAACTTCTAACTAGGGTTGTTCAATTCGTTTTTTGATAAAGCTTGTAAAAGTTCTAGAACCCTCGAATTGTTCAAAGGTTTCGATGTGCAATTTTGGGAAACGGGCCCTTGGGCTCCTCCCCCCACCTTCAAATCTTCCCAATTAGTTGTGTATGTTTATTAATGATTATTGGGGGGAAAAGGGGGCCGGAATGGGACCATGTCATCTTTGTAGATCAGAAAAAGGAGAACCTTCAGGTGCAATGCAAGTGCCGCGTTGTACAAATTACAAATCCTTAGCAGTTTAGAAATGTGTGACAAGTTTGGCCCAAAAACAACGAAACTTCCTGGCCTGACACAGATTACAGATCATATAATCATTGAACATGTTACTTTTACTGCAAGGAAAGAGTGGGGCTGGACTGGGGGGGGCTGCTGTCCCTTGCAATTTTGGCAGTTGCATGCTGTAAAGTTCGAGAAACTCTTAAAAACTCTTTGAACTTTGACCGAACTCCAAACGACACGTTTCAAATTCGTTAAAATGCGTAAACCCGAACTGTTGGCCGAACCTCAAACTGAACAACCTGCTTCTAACACAGAGGCTCTTGCACTGTGTAGTGTGTGTGCATGTGTGTGTGCGTGTGTGTGTGCGTGTGTATGTGTGTGTACGGACTTGCACCGTGCACGTCTGTGCTCTAGTCATGCACGCTGCATTCAGAACGAAAAGAAAGGGCAGGGTGTCTGTGCTCTAGTCAAGCACGCTGCATTCAGAACAAAAAGAAAGGGCAAGATGTCTGTGTTCTAGTCAAGCACGCTGCATTCAGAACAAAAAAAAGGGCAAGGTGTCTGTATTCTAGTCATGCATGCTGCATTCAGAACATAAAGAAAGAGCAAGGCAATACCAAGTTTGCTAAATAGGACAGATAAGCGCGAACTTGCACGCTGTGGACTAAAATGTTTTGCGGGGCAAGGTTTGACGTTTAATTTCAAGTAAAAACTCAAAGTAAATAAAACTTTGTGCTGCAGACCTAAGCAGGGCGCAAACTGCCCCACCAGCCGCACGTCCCCAAGTTCCTCCGAACTATCACACTCAAACTTTGAACTCACACCACACTGCACCGCAGACCAAACATAAAGCAGGGCACGACCTGTCCTATCAGCAGCGCGTCCCCAAGTCCCTCCAAATTATCACACTCTAAACTTTGAACGAACACCACACTGCACTGCAGACCAAACATAAAGCAGGGCATGACCTGTCCTATCAGCGGCACGTCCCCAAATTCCTCCAAACGATCACACTCAAACTTTAAACAAACACCACACTGCACCGCAGACCAAACATAAAGCAGGGCACGACCTGTCCTATCAGCGGCACGTCCCCAAGCTCCTCCAAACGATCACACTCAAACTTTGAACGAACACCACACTGCACCGCAGACCAAACATAAGGCAGGGCACGACCTGTCCTATCAGCGGCACGTCCCCAAATTCCTCCAAAAGTTCACCCACCTTTTGGGCAAAGGTGCCAAGGTATGCGGTTTTGAGTCATCCAAAGGCGACCTGCATATACTGTCAGCTGTCAGGGATTTATGTATATATTTTTATGTAGACGTCCACCTGTTAGGCAAAGGTGCCGAGCAAGGTACGGGCAAAGGTGCCAAGGTATGCGATTTTGAGTCATCCAAAGGCGACCTGCATATACTGTCAGCTGTCAGGGATTTATGTATATCTAATAAGTAGACATCCACCTGTTAGGCAAAGGTGCCGAGCAAGGTACGGGCAAAGGTGCCAAGGTGTGCGGTTTTGAGTCATCCAAAGGCGACCTGCATATACTGTCAGCTGTCAGGGATTTATGTATATTTATAACTAGACGTCCACCTGTTAGGCAAAGGTGCCGAGCGAGGTGCGTACTGTTTTGCAGCAAGAGAGACTTTTATGTACTGAATTAACGCAGCCAAGATAGGTATGGCCAAAACCGTGAATGCATGAGTGCACACTGGACCTGTTGGGTGAATTTTTGCTAGGGCCCTCATACTTATTCATGTTTGCGTACACACATCTCTGGCCGATCCTAGACAAGATGCTCTGGGGTTGCAGCTTTTGGGCTATCTAGATACAGGCTGATCATAATTGCCTAAGTGGTTTATACTTGCCAGAAGGTAAGCATGATTGTATGCAAGGGCGTTTTTTGATGGGCCAGGTTTGGCCAGTTGGCCTGGGAGCTTTGGCCAGCGTGAGCATTGATTTGGAATTGTGTGTAGTGCGCACTTATTCCTTCCCCTAAATTATGTGGGCCTAAATAGCGTGGTGAATGCTCATTCCCTTAGGGTTTAGGGTTTAGGGTTAGGGTATTTCTTTCTTGTCCCTCCTATTCCTTTAAAACACGCACGTCCTTTTCAGTGTAGATGATCTATGCTGCTTATTTCCCCGTGCAGGGAGCTGTTGACCGACGCAGTGCTGTGGTGAAAAGGCTGTGCTTCAACAAGAAGCATGATTGCTTCCATGACCAAATCTCGAAGCAGAGAGTCAAGGGCAGCATAGACAGGCCTTGTGAACGCAAACATGTGTATGAACATGTGCACGATCACAAACCACACACACACACACACACACACACACACTTATGCAGGGAGCTGCTGGCAACACGGATGGAGCAGACGAAGATGAGCCTATAGTTGCAGGGGAGGAAGGCACGCACAAGAAAAGGCCACGAGGCAGTGATGAAGATAGCGCAGAAGGAGAAGACAACGTAGAGGAGGTGTGTGTGTGAGTGTAGATTTATGTGTGTACGTGTGTGTGTGTGTGTGATGAAGATAGCGCAGAAGGAGAAGACAACGTAGAGGAGGTGTGTGTGTGAGTGAGTGTTGATTTATGTGTGTACGTGTGTGTGTGTGTGTGTGTGTGTGGGTGGGTGGGTGCGTGGGTATTGGTGTGGGTGTCGGTTTGTGAATTTATGCAAATGTGTGTGTGTGTGAGTGTTTGTGTTTGATTTGGTGTGTGATGCATAGCGCTGGAGGAGACATTGTCGTAAGCAGTGTTGTCCGTGTTCACGCGCGTGTACTTTGTGTACTTTATGCGCGTGTACTTCACGCGCGTGTATTTTGACTTTGTGTATGTGTACTTTATGTACGTGTTCACGTGCGTGTATACCTTATGCACATAATTTTGGTACTTAGTTTTTAAAAGCTGCGCCTGCTACCCCTTTATGAGCTGTGCCTGCTACCCCTTTCTAAATGGTCGACATTTCATGCATTTTACATACCTACGTTTATACCAAGGTTTGGCCAGAAACATATACATAGGGTGTATATACGGTGTGCATACACGGTTCTGGCCAACCCTATTTTACCATATGTACACATTCATGTGTGAACGTGTTTGCACTTTATTACATACACTCGTGTGCACAAAGATAGTACAGCTAGAAAATTAGATAGAAAAATAGACAGAAGAATAGACAGACAAACAGACAGAAGAATAGACAAACAGAAAAATAGTACAGATAAAAAAATAGGTAGATAAGTACAGATAGAAAAATAAGCTTCCTCGCACAGCAGCCCAACTCATCTTGTCTGGTCACACACACACATACACACATACACACACACGCACACATGCACACATACACACACACGAACACACACACATACACACACATACTGTTTGTGTGTTTACGCAGGATGCTCTTCGTAGAGCCATGGAGGACAACCCCGAGCTTTCTAAAGAGTTTGAGGGCAAGCTGCAGCAAAAGGTATGTGTATTTGTGCGTGTGCTTGAGTGTATGTGTGTGTTTGTGTGTGGGGGATGGTATAAGTACACCGCATATTACCGTAAAATTGATGATTTCCCTGCCAAATATACCGTTTATACATAGGGTTGGCCAGGACCATATATATACGGTGCATATACAGTATTTTTGGCAGGGAAATTGCCAGATATACAATCATATACGGTGTATATATACGGTTCTGGCCAACCCTATTTATACACTGTAATTATAGGGTTCTGGCCAACCCTAACAATAGCGCATGCCAGTGATTGTATAGAGTTACAGACAGACATGACAAATACACACACATACAGACTGTAAATATACTACTACATACCTACTATTGTAGCCAGCTTATATACCTTAATATAGAGGGTTGGCCCAAGTCTTATAATGGATTTCCTGGATTTCCATATTCTGTATATGCGCCGTATATGACCGTATATACGCGCCTTATTTCCGCACATACTGTAATGAGTGAAATGAAAAAGTTAATTCGTAGGGGGGTCATTTTGCAGCTCTTGAAGAGCTTAGCACGCACGACATCTTTTATACCCATATGAAAGGGAGTTAGTCCCCCTTTAAGCCAAAAAGACCCCAAATGGCCTTTATCAGTGCAAAAACAGGACAAACCACCACAACCACCAATGCAAATGCTTACATGCATTCATTAAGATGCATTTATAAAACATGCATTTGTAGAACCACCAATGCATTTGCTTACATGCATGTATAGAAGATGCCTTTATAAAACATGCATTTGTAGAAGGTAGGAAACAAAGGAAGTGCCAAATTTATAAGGGGCTAGAGAAAAGAGTTTGACCAAAAAGAGCAAAAATATTGCTGTTGCTGGATTAACCCAGGTCTCTCGGGTGCACCACCTGCAAATATGTTCCGGTTCGGTATTTGCGGCATATCTAAATATGCACTACTTCTTAATTCGAAAGATTTTACTTTAGGACGATAATGCTCATATTAAAACGCGTGCACCCAAGTTTGAACTGGGGACCTCACGGTTTTGGGAGCACCTTGCAGCACATTGTAAAAGGCATACTCGAGACCTAAGATTAGAAATTGTCTTCATATATGTATCGTTACAAACCCAAGTCTCTCAAGTGCACCACCTGCAAATACGGTCCATATACGGTGTATATACGGTTCAAACCGTATATATGCTGTATATATACGGTCGGCCAAAACCCATGTACGGATACAGAAACGGTGGGAAATTTTTATATTCGGTTTATTTACGGCGTCTCTAAATACGCAGTGTTACCGTATATACGGTTTGGGCCAACCCTAAATATACTATCACATTACAGCCATACATACAGGCACCTCTTCCTCTTACAATACAGCAGCTCTAAAAAAAAAGCCCGTGGCTTCCTCCCTGTCTCCTTCCTAATGGAAACATGCTTCTGCTTCTGCCAAGCTCTTCGTTCTGTTGTACCTTAGTGCAGCCTAAACGGTACCATCTGCATGCTTCGTCTTATTGTTGACTTTCAATCCACTCTGCTTTGGTGTGCACTAGTGCAGCCTCAGCGGTACCATCTGCATGCTTCGTCTTATTGTTGACTGTCCATCCACTTTGTTTTGATGTGCTCTAGCAAGCCTAAGCAGCACCGTCTGCATGCTTCGTCCTATTGTTGACTGTCATTCCACTCTGCTTTAATGTGCATTAGTGCAGCCTGAGCGGTACCATCTGCATGCTTCATCTTATTGTTGACTGTCGATCCACTTTGTTTTGGTGTGCACTAGTGCAGCCTAAGCAGCACCGTCTGCATGCTTCGTCCTATTGTTGACTGTCATTCCACGCCTCCCTATTGCAGCTACGGTTCATAGATCCAGATGCAAACAACTTGTTTGTGTGAAGGCACGCAGCTCAATCTTAATGACTGTGACTGCAAGCCTTCCTATCGCAGCTAGGCCAAACACAGGCGGCCATACATCCAGATGCAGGCAACTCCATTGATCCCGTCGATCCCGTCGATCCCGTTAATCCATCGATTGATCGATTGATCCGTTAATGATCCATTGATTGATCCATTCTTCCCGTTGATCCATAGAGCCCAATGCAGGCAACTTCAATTTGATGACTGTCATTTCACGTCTCTCTTTTGCAGCTAGGCCATAGATCCTAATGCAGGTGGCCATAGATCCAACACATAGATCCTATGCAGGCCGCCATAAATCCAACACATAGATTCTAATGCAGGTGGCCATAGATCCAACACAGGCGGCCATAGGTCCCAATGCAGGCAACTTCAATTTGATGACTGTCGTTTCACGTCTCCGTTTTGCAGCTAGGCCAAGCGCGAGCAGCCACAGAAAAGGATGCAGGCAACCGGACTTTCGCAGGCGAGTGAGCCCCTTGTGCGTAAAAATGCTAGGGTAGGCCAGAACCATATATATATACACTAAATATGACCGTGTGTATGGTAATTTCTCTGGTAAACATATCGTACACACTCCGTATATACATAGGTATGTATGGTTTTGGCCAACCCTGTACGGATGCTATGACACCCGGTACCAATGGCTCCTTTTTCTTACTTATTGTGGGGAGTGGCTCTTCATCACGTAGTATTTTTTGGGTTCATGTTCTATGCTAGTGAATTGAGGAGTTTGCCTGTGTGTAGAATGGAAAATGTGCTTGTGTGTTTAGTTGCCTTTTGAATTTTGAATGTTTATTGTGCCCCCACTGCCAAAGGAACTGTCTCAGTCTTTTTCATAACCCCTAAACAACCAGACGCATTTTCACCACCTCCGCACAGACGCAATCTGTGCTCTGTGCTCATCACACACACACACACACACACACACACACACACACACACACACACACATATACACACACACACATACACACACACACACATACACACATACACACACACACGCACGCTTACGCACACGCACACGCACACGCACACGTACACTCACACACTCAAACACATACACAAGGAACACAAGCCTTAATGTGTCATTGAGCCTGCAAAAAATAAGTGTGTCGTCGTTTACATGTCACGCGCAATTACCAGGAACCGTCACTGTGTTTGTTTGTGCTTGTGTGTGCTTGTGTGTGTGTGTCTGTGTGTGTGTATATTTTTGTGTATGTGTGCGTGCGTGTGTGTGCGTGTGTGTATGTGTGTGTGTCTTTGTGTGTGTATGGCTAGTGTGAGCACACTAGTATAAATTCGTTCCTTGGTGCTCATAACTTTATACTTGTTCCTTTATGCTTGTCCCTTGATGCTTGCTCCTTGATGCTTGCTCCTTGATACTTGCTCCTTGATACTTGTTCCTTGATGCTTGCTCCTTGATACTTGTTCCTTTATACTTGTTCCTTAATACTTGTTCCTTGATACTTGCTCCTTGATGCTTGTTCCTTGATACTTGTTCCTTGATGCTTGTCCCTTGATGCTTGTTCCTTGATGCTTGCTCCTTGATACTTGTTCCTTGATGCCTGTGATTCTTTTTCCTTGATGCTCGATTGCTTCACAAAGACCGTTGAGTTCTCTCCCTTTTCGATGTGCCTTTGTAGGCAAGCAGTATAAACAGGCGGTGGAGCATTTCAGCACGTGCATAGAGCTGGACCCTGGGTGGGTGTGGAGTCCTCGGTTTTGTGCCTTCTTGTGCGTGTTTGTGCTATGTTCAGCACTCAAGCACGCGCGTAGAGCTGTGTTCAGGGTGTGTGCTAAGTGCAGTGTGTGTTGCATTCCCACCTTGATTGTCGATTGTATTGCTTGCAGAACCCTGAACATCATCCTATACGAATTTGTGGTGGCAGTACTAGCTTTTAGCATTGTACGAGCAGTATTTCCATGAATTTTTGAATGTATTGTAGGTGTGAGATCTATTGGTCTAATCGCTCCGCGGCACAAGCTGCCTTGGAGCAGTGGACAGAAGCACTCAAAGATGCACGCAGGGCTGTGCAGATACGGCCTAATTGGGCAAAGGTGAGGCTGCCCTCTATCTCACATTGAGGTGACGTCAATAGAGATGCTATGTGGAAAGAAACACGCAGGGCTGTGCAGGTACGGCTTGGTTGGGCAGGTACGGCGTAGATGGACTTAAGGGCTTAGTTGGGCAAAGGGCTGAAGGCTGAAGGGCGTCCTTGGGCTGTGCAGGTACAGCTTAATTGGGCAGAAGGATTGTGTGTGGTTGCTGTAACACAGAAACGCTTCCTTGTATAAATGCACGTACAGCAGGTGACACACACACTTGTATAAATGCACGTAGTACAGCAGGTGAGCCTGAAAGAGATATATAACCAAGCCTGCAGAATTGCAGACACTAAGTGTGTCGTATGCACAGCTTATAAAGAACGCCGGAAAGAAACCTGCAATGTTACCGATAGATTTGACCTGTAATTCTACCGACAGATTGTAATTTCCAGACCACAAAATGGTGATATAGAGACGTCAATATGGCAATTATAGGTGTGATATTCAGACCTCGCAATGTGGCGTCACAGGATGGCTCAATTTGGAAATTCATAGGTTGGGTTTATTCAGACCTCGCAATGTGGCGATACAGGGCCACTCTATCCATAGGTTAGGTTTATTCAGACCTCGCAATGTGGCGACACAGGGCCGCTCAAGTTCATAAGTTGTAAAATTCAGACCTCAAAATGTGGCAATACAGGGCCACTCAATTTGGAAATTCATAGGTTAGGTTTATTTAAACCTCACAATGTGGCGATACAGGGCCGCTCAATTTGGAAATTCATAGGTTAGGTTTATTCAGACCTCAAAATGTGGCGATACAGGGCCACCCAATTTGGAAATCCATAGGTTAGGTTTATTCGGACCTCACAATGTGGCGATACAGGGCCGCCCAATTTGGAAACTCATAGGTTCGATTTATTCAGACCTCACAATGTGGCGACACAGGGCCGCCCAATTTGGAAAATCGTAGGTTGTGATCAGTGTTGTGCACCTGACGCTTGACAGCGTCAATGGTAAATGACGCTGACGGCGTAATTTATGTCAAATTGACGGTGAAAATAGTAAATTACGCCGTCAATCGTCAGAGTTTAGTAACGGTGACGCCGTTATTTACGATCGTTATTGACGGTGCCATTTTTGAATGACGCCGTATGTGCACGACACTGGTTGTAATATTCAGACCTCGAACTGTGGCGACACAGGGCCGCTCAATTTGGAATCTCATAGGTTCGGTTTATTCAGACCTCGCAATGTGGCGTCACAGGGTGGCTCAATTTGGAAATTCATAGGTTCGGTTTATTCAGACCTCGCACTGTGGCGACTCAGGGCCGCCCAATTTGGAATCTCATAGGTTCGGTTTATTCAGACCTCGCAATGTGGCAACACAGGGCCGCCCAATTTGGAAACTCATAGGTTCGATTTATTCAGACCTCACAATGTGGCGACACAGGGCCGCTCACTTCTGGCAGGCAGTGGCATCCTGGGGGCTGAGGCTGTACAATGGCCATGAAGATCACGACACATGATGCATGCTAAAATTGTGCAGACAGCGTAAAGACTGTGACTTTAAAACGTAGGGCCACCCGCGCGTGGCAGTGGCATCCTGGGGGCTGAGGCTGTAATGGCCATGAAGATCACGACACATGATGCATGCTAAAATTTTGCAGACAGCGTAAAGACTGTGACTTTAAAACGTAGGGCCACCCGCGCGTGGCAGTGTCATCCTGGGGGCTGAGGCTGTACAATGGCCATGAAGATCACGACACATGATGCATGCTAAAATTGTGCAGACAGCTTTAAGACTGTGACTTTAAAACGTAGGGCCACCCGTGCGTGGCAGTGGCATCTGGAAGGCTGAGGCTGTACAGCAATTAGTGCCCAAATTGTCACAAATTTCCTGTGACTCACTACGTACAAAATGCTGCTGAACAGCTGATGCTGTACAGTGAGTGGTTCCAGAAGCGTCACAAAATTCCTGTGACTCACTACGTACAAAATGCTGCTGAACAGCTAATGCTGTACAGTGAGTGGTTCCAGAAGTGTCACACACGTCCTGTGACTCACTACGTACAAAATGCTGCTGAACAGCTAATGCTGTACAGTGAGTGGTTCCAGAAGCGTCACAAAATTCCTGTGACTCACTACGTACAAAATGCTGCTGAACAGCTAATGCTGTACAGTGAGTGGTTCCAGAAGTGTCACACACGTCCTGTGACTC
>Ga0307968_1004240_pt1 | contig 11734 bp, 13 predicted proteins | sample OrgLakmetagen650_FD_201834 | JGI IMG/M metagenome (GOLD analysis project Ga0307968, IMG submission 201834) | Saline water microbial communities from Organic Lake, Antarctica - #650 | ecosystem: Environmental > Aquatic > Non-marine Saline and Alkaline > Saline | place: Antarctica: Organic Lake... | reverse complement strand
CTGCCGTGTTGCTCCGCCGTATGAGTCTTAGCCGCTCCCGAGTATTTCCGGGCGTGTGCACGATGGCACACGAAGGCGTTTTCCAGGGGGCACCACGCGGAGGTGCTCATACATCGCCCCCCAAAAGGGAAATAGGCTCTGTTCTGTTTCTTGTTCCCTCTAAATTATGAATTTCTTAGCAAAAGTACTGCACTGTTAACATGTGTACACAAAAGAATGGTGATTAGAAGCCATGCAGTTTCACGTCGTCTGTCATTGCAATGAGGATATACTACACAGATCATGACATTGCAAGCAGCAAGATGAAAGAAGTAAAGGCGCCTTTCCAGTTTTGTAATCAGTACACTTTGGGTTTACACGCACATGATTAAATGCATCAACCACCCTGACATAAAGAGCCGCTAACTCAAACAGACTCCAGCAGAGATCGTATAATGGAGGCAAGCTGTCCATGAGCATTGTTTGTTGATCTGTTCTAAGAGGTTATCTTAAATGGTCAAATCCAGCTTATCGGTTTAGGACGGCGCCATTAAATGGGAGCAATGAATAGCTGCTCTAGAAGTCAACCAGTCAGGGCCTGGAATAGGAGCAGCTTCAGACATCAGACACAGGGTCGCAGAGGAACATTGCACCGTGCCTGCTTGCAGCAGGAGAATCGGTGCCATGCCTTCCAGGTGACAGCACAGCACTCCTCATCACACGCATATGTTATCATGCACAGGGACCATTTAAGCATATGTTCTGAAGTTGCCCTGCACCCTAGGCAAACCTTGAGCCCCCCTGGCATTCTGAGTGCCTCCCACCTCCCCTGCTGCTTGCCCAGCTCGATTATATGGGCCTGATCCACTGCACGGCTGTGGCTGCGCCGTTGCAGTGCCGCTTTGATGCCCTTGCTTTGCAGTGCAGAATGGTAAGCTGTCCAGACCTGTTGCAAGGCTAGCATCTTTTTGGTGTGCAAAAGTGCCTGCAGCGAAGCAATTGCGGGAGATAAGCATCATCATGTAATAGAACAAGAAAAGGTGGGGCAGCCAGCATCCTCATAAAACGGCCCACTCTGACGCTGGCTCAGCTGTATTTGGAAAGAATAGCAGCACTGCTGTGGTGACTACCTACTTCAGACTACGTACTTCATGCTGTCTACTTCATGCTACTAATCCGTGCGAAAAACCTACTTCAGACTACCTACCTGAGACTACCTACTTCAGACTACCTACTTCAGACTTCCTACTTCATGCTGTCTACTTCAGACTATATCCGCGCAAATAAAATGAAGTTAACATCCGCCAAATAACCAGTCACATTAATGCAGTTGCCTCTGTGTTCTGTCTGTAATTGACTTTGCGCACAGTGATGCCAAAACATTATCACATAGTTGCGCAATTAGAAGACCTTGAGATTGACATGATGATTTAGTAATTACATAGATATATTTGCTTGATGCTGCTGCGGTGTTGCAGCTTCCAGTGCTGGCATTATAAATTATAATGCATGGCTTATTACTAGGGTTGGCCAGAACCGTGTATTTGCACCGTATGACCGTCTATTTGGTGATTTCCCTGCCAAAATTACCGTATACACACCGTGTATATATGGTTCTGGCCAACCCTGCTTATTACTGATTTCTACATTGCACAAGAGATATATATTGCACAAGAAATCTACATCACAGCTTTTAGAGTGCACAGAATAATTGCCTAACTGGAACGCGCCTAGGTCTCCCATACCTTCAAAATTGTTGATCAGCTCATTACGAGGTTGTTTGTAAAAATGGCATCTATAATGTTCAGAATGTAAGCAAAGGGCAACGTTGTTGAAAGATAGTTCTATGTGGGAATTGAAGTTTCGCACTTCATGACATTGTGAAATGCCAGGCGCAATGTTTGGGAATAATTGGAAAGGTACGAAAGCATCTGTTTGAATTAAAACAGGGATGTCAACGTTATATTTAAAGCTCCCAGCCTAATAAGCTCAGGTAGCAAAATAATCGAGTACCTAGGAATCGTATGATTACAGCTAGTTTTTACTTTGAGCTTGCCAAGAAATTCATGATACTCCGGCGCGGTCTTGATATTTATTATATCTTGTAATACCTACGGTACACATGTGCAACAAATATTACTGTGGGAATGAATGCGTGAATACGTGCTACAACGATCAATTGATCTGTATGTTTCTAGCTGTAACACACTTGTTGGTAATGTAATGGAAGACTGGCCAAATTTGGCTTAGATGGAAAGCTGAAATGTGGTCTGACTTGACTGATAAGCATACAAATTATTTGGAGATAAATCAAGGAAGCAAGAACGGAGAAATGCCACTTTTTTTTGCAAAAAACGAACTTGTGCGCTGTTTCAGGAATCAAAAACAATTAATATAACTAGTAATTACACAATGGCGGATCCGGCCACCATGCAGCTGTCCCTCGTGTTCCAGAAGACGTTGGCCCCAGACAAGGTGCAGAGATATAACTTGAGGCGTGTTGAAGGTTCTCGGGTTTGCTACGCTAAATCCTTCTTTGGCACGATGATGATAACAGGCGATCATCCAGCAGGCCGAGTTGGAGCTCAAGGCCTTGACAGCCCAGCCTGGCTACAGCACCCTAGTGCTGCAGGTGAGGGTGGGACTCAAGAGGGCCACAAGCAGTGGGCGGATCTGTGGCAGCAGCCTTATGTCCGGTCAATTCACAACACACCGCACAAGTTCTCACTGAGCAAACACCGCTTCCCGTCGCTCCATGCAGCTGGTGGCGACCATCTCTGTGGATACAGCTGTGCGCCTGGCAGCTGCCGTCAGCTTCAAGAACCTCATCAAGTATCGCTGGGTGCGTACAATGACCCCATGAAAGAAGTCAAACCTCCACGACTCCTGCAAAGACCAAGGATGGTTTTGCTCTTCATGCAAGCTTATACGACCAAGTGATTTTTCTGCTGTGTGTACAATCTGCATGTGCACACGCATGCTTACACAAACACACACACGCATGCGCGCTCGCACACACACACACACACACACACACACACACACACACACACACACACACACACACACACATAAAACACAAACACACATACACACACATACACACGCACGCACGCATGCATGCTTACACACATATACACACACATGCACACACACACACACACACACACACAGACACACACACACACACACACACACATACACACACACACTTGGCACAGGCACCTTCAGAGGCAGATGTTTACAATGGGACTTTACCACTTTCGGACGCTGAGAAGGTGAGAAATAATAAGGAACAGGGAACACGCTTCCATCCTTAACAGGTCAGGTGTGGGAGCGTTGCTAGCGTCGCTGAAAATTTGGCAAAACCATCATGAGTGCAACGTGTTCACGCATGTGTGTGTGTGTATGTGTGTATGTGTGTGTGTGTGTGTGTGTGTGCACGTGCGTGTGTGCCTGTGTGTTTGTGCGTGTGTATGTGTGCGCGCGCGTTTGTGTTTGTATGTGTGTGCGCGTGCGCATGCGTGTGTGTTCGCGTGTGTGCAGGCACGCCTGTGTGTCTGTGTTGTGGCCCACAGATGCTGCAGTGGTGTGCATGGCGCTGTGCTGGAGTAGCCTTTGCTGAAGCAGGCATGAGGATGTGCTGCTGCTGCTTTTCCCTGTCTATTGAGAGGGCAGGTGCAAGTATGGTGCCACAATGTCTGAACTCGGCTTCAACAAACAGTGCGCGGCAAGCACCTGCACCGTGCGGTCCATGCCCGGCAAACAGTCCAAGCCAACGCGGACCACGTTCCTGAAGGGTCAGGTTCAAGCAAATCTCCTAAACTAAAGTTATTAATTTAGTCCATCAAATTAGTACTACGTGATTCTGCTTGCATGGTCAACCGTGACCTTGGCAGCCGGATTTCATCAAGGACCCCTGACGCAGCATCCTGATGCAGCCAGGGAAGTGTGCTGATGGATACTGCACCAGCAGGAAGTGGTCCGGGGGCCTGGCTGAGGATTCCTGGAGCTTCCAAACATAATTAAATGCTCTAAAACTTTGCACACGGAACCTCAGGTTCCCAAAATTCATCTGCTCCAGTAAAGGTTTTGATTAGGAGCCTATGTTAAGTCTCAGCCCGGGAGGTGCCCTGGGTGGGCCTGGGGAGGAGGGCTGGGCTCCCAAAAACAAAAATTTGCTCTACATCATCACACACCGCACCCCAGGGTCCCAGAATTCATTTGACACGGTAAAGCTTTGGTTAGGAGCCTATGTCAAGTATAGCTTGTGGGGTGGCCTGGGTGAGCCTGGGGAGGCCTGTGTGAAGTGTGGTGGGAAGGAGACAACGCTAGGGGCTCACGCCCCCATGAGGGGGGCTTCGCCAAAAAACAAAACGAGCCTGAAGCTTGCTCTTTATTTGTTCTGTTAGGCCTGTGTGATTGCATTACTGTACAGGCTAAGGCCATTTTCGAGCAAGGAGCAGCCTTCTTGATGCACGTCTACGTGTGTATTTCGATTTGTGGTCAGACACACGCACACACACACACACACACATACACACACACACACGAACAGGCCCAAATCAAGAGCACCCTCCCCAACCTCATGCTGGGCACCCCCCCCTTCATCCAAGCTCAGCTCAGCGAGGCCCTGTCCATCATCTGTGCCCATGACTTCCCATCCAACTGGTAATTCATGTGTGTGTGTGTTGTGTCAAATGTTGTGCGTGCATGTGTGTGTGTGTGTGTGTGTGTGCGCTATTCGCGGTTAACACTGGTCGACTGCTGTCATAGGAGCAGGGGGGCCAAGGTGTTGAAAAAGCGTGTGGACCTAGCCAGAGAGTGATTGCAGACGGTTTATTCTGCATGGTATGAACGTAACACTTAATTGTAGCCTGATTTGAGGCGAACCAGTCTGCATGGTATGATCGTGACACCTAATTGTAGCCTGATTAGAGGCGGTTTATTCTGCATGGTACGAACGTAGCACCTAGTTGTAGCCTGATTAGAGGCGGTCTATTCTGCTTGGTATGGTTGTGGCACCTAGTTGTAGTCTGATTAGAGGCGGTCTATTCTGCTTGGTATGGTTGTGACACCTAGTTGTAGCCTGATTAGAGGCGGTCTATTCTGCTTGGTATGGTTGTGACACCTAGTTGTAGCCTGATTAGAGGCGGTCTATTCTGCTTGGTATGGTTGTGGCACCTAGTTGTAGTCTGATTAGAGGCGGTCTATTCTGCTTGGTATGGTTGTGACACCTAGTTGTAGCCTGATTAGAGGCGGTCTATTCTGCTTGGTATGGTTGTGACACCTAGTTGTAGCCTGATTAGAGGCGGTCTATTCTGCTTGGTATGGTTGTGGCACCTAGTTGTAGTCTGATTAGAGGCGGTCTATTCTGCTTGGTATGGTTGTGACACCTAGTTGTAGCCTGGTTAGAAGAGTCCAGTCTGCATGGTATGGTTGTGACACCTAGTTGTAATCTAATGAGAGGCAGTCTATTCTGCTTGGTATGGTTGTGACACCTAATTGTGGCCTGATTAGAGGCGTTCCAGTCTGCATGGTATGATTGTGACACCTAGTTGTAATCTGATGAGAGGCAGTCTATTCTGCTTGGTATGGTTGTGACACCTAATTGTGGCCTGATTAGAGGCGTTCCAGTCTGCGTGGTATGATCGTGACACCTAGTTGTAATCTGATGAGAGGCAGTCTATTCTGCTTGGTATGGTTGTGACACCTAATTGTGGCCTGATTAGAGGCTTTCCAGTCTGCATGGTATGATCGTGACACCTAATTGTAGCCTGATTAGAGGCGGTCTATTCTGCTTGGTATGGTTGTGACACCTAGTTGTAGCCTGATCGCACCACATCCCTACCCATGTTTGTGTGGCATTATGCAGGCCTACTCTACTCCCAGAGCTGGTGCAGAAGCTGGAAGCGGGGGGAGACGTGGCCACCATCAGCGGAGTGCTAGCTACCGCTAACAGCATTTTCAAGAGGTATGTGTGAGTATGTGTGCGTGTTTGTGTCTGTGCATGCATGTTTGTGTCTGTGCATGTGTGTGTTTGTGTCTGTGCATGTATTTGTGTGTGTATGTGTGTGTTTGTGTGTGAGTTGAATGTGAGGTGTTTATTTGGAGTGTGTAGCAGCTGCCGACGGCTGCGCAAGTGGCTTACATCTTTAAAGTGTGTGTGTGACTGTGTTTTGACACTGCACGAGCATTGAGCCCTGTGTGTGTATGTGTGTGTGTGTGATTCTGCTGTATAGTGGAAGTGGTATTTGCTGTGACACGTCAAGTGTTTTACTATAAAAATATGAGGACCTCAGGCTAGTGTCCAGGAATGCTATGTTTTAAGCTTTGCATTGCATAAAAACCCCATCCAGACACAACACACGCTGACGTACCTGCTGTGCACACGTTTCGTGACCAGTACAGGCCAGACGCCAGGCTGCACTGCATTCGTGATCCTGTCTATGCGTTGCACGAAACACACGCGCACACACACGCACACACACACACACATGCATTCTCGTACCTGCTGTGCACACGTTCCGTGACCAGTACAGGCCAGACGCCAGGCTGCACTGCATTCGTTATCCTGTCTATGTGTTGCACAAAAATCACTTACACACACATACACACACACATACACACACATACATTCCCGTACCTGCTGTGCACACGTTCCGTGACCAGTACAGCTCAGACGGCCTTCAGTCTTGAGTCAGACGCCAGGCTGCACTGCATTCGTGATCCTGTCTATGCGTTGCACGTAACACACACACACACTCACTCACTCACAATCGACTTCCGCTGCACAGGTACCGTAACCAGTACAGCTCAGACAAAATGGTGCAGGAGCTCGCCAGCTCGCAAGAACAGTTTGCCCCAGCATTACTGAAAACTCAGGCAATGCTGAGCGCACAGGTGAGCTGGGGTGTAAGAGGTCAATCATTAGGCACGACAATGGAGCGGTTATCCACAGTTACTTGCACAAGAGTTGGGTTGGCCAGGACCATATATATGGGGTGTGTATGCGGTATTTTTGGCAGGGAAATCACCAAATATACGGTCATATACGGTGTGCATATATACGGTTCTGGCCAACCCTACACAAGAAAGATGGGGTACAAGGGGGTTAGGGGTTTGGAAGGGTGGGGGGGGTGGGGGGGTACAAGAGAGATGGGGCACATAGTGCACAAGATAAGATTGGGTATAACACATTGCGCTCCTTCCAATACTGAAGTTGCAGATGAGGTAAGGATGATGCTGAGTGCCTCAGGGTCAGTGTCTGGCCAAGTGGGGCAGGTTTCTGGCCAAATGGAACTGATATCTTTCACACATGTGTGCTTGTGTGTGTGTCTGCCCATTGGGCTCCTTCAATACCTTGCTGGAATTTGATGTAGATTTGCGGGATGCTAAGGGCATGTGCAATTACAATCAAAATGGGTGTGTGTGTGTGTGTATAGTGTACATGTGCCTCAGACCCTACAGCTATGTGCACTTCCCGGTGCAATCTCCCAGCGGCTGCAAGATTAACTGTCTTTTAGTAACGTCGTTGTTTGGTATCGGAGGTGTGTGTGTGTGTGTGTGTGTGTGTGTGTGTGATGCAAGCGTACAAATTTGACCGTTGTCAAACTGCTCCATCCCGTGTGTAAACATGCCGGCTTGCATGGCCTCACTCCACTATGAAATGTATCATGTCTGAAGCATTGGATATATGTGTTAGTGATTGAACTATTACATTTGACGGCCATTGAAGGCTTAATCCTGCATTTTGGACTGCAATGTTGGGGGCATGCACAAAGTTTGACAATCGTGTTATGATTCGCACAGGCGTGCTTATTAAATGCGTGGGAGTTATCAAACCTTTAAATGGCATACAAAGCTCCGAAAAGGGGCTCACAATTCGACAAATGTTTCATAGTTAGCGAACGACGCTTTTGTTGCTGTGTGTTAGGGCTCTCCCAAACGTTTTGAATGGCGCACAAACCCTGAACTGCGCAACCCTAGAACTAGTGCACACCATGCATGTGTACATGTGTATGCATGTGTGAGCACCAAGGAGAGGGTAATACTGGAGGCTTGCCACCCACACACACGCACGCACACACACACCCTGACATACACACATGTGTGTGCTTGTGTGTTCCTGCAGCTGCCCCAGACCTCAGACCCTGCAGCTCTTCGCATCCTCCTCTCCTCTGTGCGTCTAGTGCTTCGCATTTTTTTCTCCCTCAACGCCCCTGGCCTCACTCCGGTAAGTGTGCATCCACTCCCGCCTGGCTTTGCGTGCAGTGTGCAGAAGTGGGTGAAAAATGAGTTGTGTGCATCCACTCCCGCCTGGCTCTGCGTGCATTGTGCAGTAGTTGCAAGATTAATGTGCATCCACTCCCGCCTAGCTCTGCGTGCAGCGTGCAGTAGTCGGTAGTAATTTGTGTGCATTGCTACTGAGTGCGCTGAAATGCACAACTAATACCAGGGTTGTTCAGTTCGATTTTTTGGGAGCAAGGGTTCAATAAAGTTCATGAAAGTTCTAGAACCCTCAAATTGTTCGAGCAGTTTGATGTGCAATTTTGAACATGGAGGTTTTTGCTGGTTTCTGTGGTCATACTCGTCCAAAACGTGCGTGAATTGTCTAAATATTATATATATTATATATAAGGGTGGGTAGACAGGGTGTCTGATTTTGCCAGCGAGGCTCGGCGAGTCTCAACAAGGCTCGGCACTCGCTGGGGAGGCCCTAGTTGGTGCATTACGGTTAGAAAATTACTTTCTCAAATTTGCACGGATTGAGCCAAAACTTTTTCTGTTCTCATATCTAATAATGAATATTAACATTGAGACTAGGTGGAAATTATGGGCGTGTGAGCCAGGAGAATTTGGTTAGCGGTTACTCCCCCCCCTGTTGCACACCCCTTTAACTCTTCCTGGTGTTAGAGAAATAATAAATAAAATTTATTTATGAAGATACTTGATTTAAAAGAAGGGTCTGTCAGCCGATTCAGCCACGAAAAAATGGGATTTGGGAATTTTTGGGAATTTTTGAGGATTTGTTGGGGAGATGGGGCTGATTCCGCCCAAAAAGTGGACACCCTCGCTGGCCGACGAGTGTCTTCCACACAGGGAAAGAGGCTCGCCGAGGCTCGACGAGCCTCACACTCGGCGAGTCTTGGCGAGGTCATGACCCACCTTTAAATATAATATATTAGAATTAATCTGCATACAAAAGACCAGAACGGTTGACGGCTATCTGAGGCTCCTGTATTCTTGACTACAAGTTTGGACCCCAAAAATCGAAAAAAAGGCATAAAGTTCGACGAAGTTTTGATAGCTGTGAAACGGTATTTTTAGGGTTCGTTAAAATGCGTGAAAGTTTGCAAACCCAAACTTTTTACCAAACCCCAAACTGAACAACCCTGACTAATACATAAATGACTGAGTAAATATTGTTTGTCAATTAAACTACTCCGTTAGAAAGCGACTCGGTTAAAGTTCTTTGTTGTGTGAAAACATAGAGGTCCAATCGTGATTTGATTGGGGAATCCGACTTCTGCATTGAACGGATTTAGCTAGTGACGTGCCAAACCACAAAGGCATCGGAAAAGGGCCTTTGCTTGTGAGCACAGCAATGTGAGTCTGCCTGGCCGCCTTGAACTTTCATGCTGTGTGCAGTGCAAGGTATTTCCTACCATCTTTGCATTACCCATAATCAAGCGCTTTCTGTAGTTACAAACAGGGCAGCCAAACCAGGTAGAAATCCAGTAGAAATCCGGTAGAATCCCACACCTGCCTCGCTTTTGCCCGACATTTGCACCCCCTTTTCACGACCTGCTGCTGTTGATGGAGGGGCAGTTAGACCAATGAATGGCCAAATTTCACGCCTACCTTGCTTTTGCCCGACATTTGCGCCGCCTTTTTGCGATCTGCAGTTGATGGAGGGGCAGTTAGACCAATGGATGGCTGAATTCCACACCTACCTCGCCTTACCTGACAACCCTGCCCTTGCGGAGTCCGACCCCGAGAAAGAGTCCGTGCTCGATGCCGTACGCAGTGCTGCTTGCCAGAACATTAACTTGGTGAGTGTACGTAACCGCATTCGTAACCGCATTCGTAACTATGTTTGTAGCCGTGTTTGTAAATGCATTTGTAACCGCATTTTGAACCACGGTTGTAATTGCGTTTGTAATCGTGTTTGTAACCACAATTGTAACCTCGTTCGTAACAGCACCAGTGACTCAATGGGAACCACGTTTGTAATTACGTTTGTAATCATGTTCGTAACCACAATCGTAACCTCGTTTGTAACAGCACTTTGAACCACGTTTGTAATCGTGTTCGTAACCACAATCGTAATCTCGTGCGTAACAGCACTTTGAACCACGTTTGTAATTACGTTTGTAATCGTGTTTGTAACCACAATTGTAACCTCGTTCGTAACAGCACCAATGACTCAATGGGAACCACGTTTGTAATTACGTTTGTAATCATGTTCGTAACCACAATCGTAACCTCGTTCGTAACAGCACTTTAAACCACGTTTGTAATTACGTTTGTTATCATGTTCGTAACCACAATTGTAACCTCGTTTGTAACAGCACCAGTGACTCAAAAGCACAGCATTCAGATACGGATGAGTGCCAAGCACTGTGCTCTAATCCAGAACTTCAACTTGTTATATGCGAGTGTGTGTGCCAAAGTACTGACCAACAACTCACAGGTACATCGTATCTTTTTACCTACTGTTCCATGCATACAAGCCTCTGTACTAAATCCTGTTTGGTAGACCCTAAGAGGGAATCTGTGATACGGCAGCATGTGCAGTGTTGCCGAAGAACTCAAATTACCCCAAATACCCAGCATCTCACTGTAATATCCTCCTGCTCACCGTGTCGCGCTCGCGTACGTGTTTGTCATTGTAACCTCTATGCATGTGAGCAGTTCAGGTAGAGGTGAACAGGGATTTGCTTGCCATCTGTGCCCTTCGTTGCGGCTGGGTTTTCCGCTTTCACCCTCTGCATTCACAGACATGTGTGTCGTTGAACCTGCTTGCCGGCAGTCCATGAAATTGAACGGCTGGATTTTCTGCTCTCACCCTCTTTGCGTCCACAGACCTGTGTGTCATTGAACCTGCTTGCGGGCAGTCCATGAAATTGAACGGCTGGACTTTCTGCTCTCACCCTCTTTGCGTCCACAGACCTGTGTGTTTTGTTGAACCCGCTTGCACGCAGTTCATGGAAATGAACGAGGAGGAGTTTGCCAAGTATCTGCAGACGTTTGTCACAGATGTGTGGAGCCTCCTCATGAAAGTGTCTCTGAAACCAGGCCAGGTGAGCACATCTTTGTTCCTTTCTTTCTCCATTCCTGCAATACGTGTGTCCTGCGCAGGCTTGTCGAGATACGCCGTACTTCAGCTTTCTTGACCGTAATTACGGTACCGTACCGTAATACGCCGTACAATACGGTGCAAGTACGGTCTGTTTGAAAAGACGGTGTCCGACTGTACAGTACGGTGCCACCGTACAGCACGATGTTGACCGTAATTTGGCCGTTTGGCTCCAATTTCGACCCAAAACATTCCTTGTCTTTTTGCAACAATTAGTTAGAATTAAAACACAAATTATTAACCAGGAATCATGTACTGCGTCCGACTTTTGAGTGTCCATGCAAGCCATCGCTGGGCCCTTCCCCCGAGCTGATGCAGCCCCAACCCAGCCTCAGGTTCGTTCAGGGACGCATTGTGTGGCGTCAGCTCATAAGGGGAGCATGCTGGAGGTGG
>Ga0307968_1004239_pt1 | contig 11735 bp, 14 predicted proteins | sample OrgLakmetagen650_FD_201834 | JGI IMG/M metagenome (GOLD analysis project Ga0307968, IMG submission 201834) | Saline water microbial communities from Organic Lake, Antarctica - #650 | ecosystem: Environmental > Aquatic > Non-marine Saline and Alkaline > Saline | place: Antarctica: Organic Lake... | reverse complement strand
AGACTCATTAAGTGGCGCCGCAGCACCTCCCGCTTCTCCACGGTTCCGCAGTTGGCCACGTCCACACAGGACAAATCATACAAAGCACAATCGTGATACAGGGGCACCCCAGACTCACCAAGTGGCGCCGCAGCACCTCCCGCTTCTCCACAGTTCCGAAGTTGGCCAATTCCACACAGGACAAATCATACAAAGCACAATCATGATACAGCGGCACCCCAGACTCACCAAGTGGCACCGCAGCACCTCCCGCTTCCCCACAGTTGGCCACGTCCACACAAAACAAATCATACAAAGCACAATCATGATACAGGGGCACTCCAGACTCACCAAGTGGCGCCGCAGCACCTCCCGCTTCTCCACAGTCGGCCACGTTCACACAGGACACATTATACAAAGCACAATCATGATACAGGGGCACCCCAGACTCACCAAGTGGCGCCGCAGCACCTCCCGCTTCCCCACAGTTGGCCACGTCCACACAAAACAAATCATACAAAGCACAATCGTGATACAGGGGCACCCCAGACTCACCAAGTGGCGCCGCAGCACCTCCCGCTTCTCCACAGTCGGCCACATTCACACAGGACACATTATACAAAGCACAATCGTGATACAGGGGCACTCCAGACTCACCAAGTGGCGCCGCAGCACCTCCCGCTTCTCCACGGTGCCGCAGTTGGCTAAGGCTAGCTCATGCAGCTTGGGCCAGTGCTTGAACAGTAGGCGCTGCAGCTGGCACACCTGTGTATGTAAGTAAGTGTGTGCATATTTATGTACAAGGGTGTATGTGTGTGCGTGCTATCCGCCAGGTTTAGCTTGGGCCAGTGCTTGAACCGCAGTAGGCGCTGCAGCTGGCATACCTGTGTATGTAAGTACGTGTGTGCATATTTATGTACAAGGGTGTGTGTGTGTGCTATCCGCCAGGTTTAGCTTGGGCCAGTGCTTGAACAGCATTAGGCGCTGCAGTTGGCACACCTGTGTATGTAAGTACGTGTGTGTATATTTATGTACAAGGGTATGTGTGTGTGCGTGCTATCCGCCAGGTTTAGCATGGGCCAGTGCTTGAACAGCAGTAGGCGCTGCAGCCGGCACACCTGTGTATGTAAGTACGTGTGTGCATATTTATGTGGCTTAGCTTATGCTGGTGCTTCAACAGCAGTAGGCGCTGCAGCTGGCACACCTGTGTGTGACAGTAGGTGTGTGTTTTGTGTGTGTGTGTTGGTGCTTACATGTGAGGGTGTTTTTGTGCTACAGCAGTAGGCGCTGCAGCTTGCACACATGTGTGTGACAGTAGGTGTGCGTTTTTTGTGTGTGTGTGTGTTTGTGCTTACATGTGAGGGTGTATTTGTGCGTGCTACCCACCATCAGGCTATGCTTAATTGCTTTGAATGAAGCAGTAGGCCCTGGCACATTTGTGAGCGCAGGGGTTGAGTGCGTCAGGCACAACGAGGTCACCCAAAAAGGAAAAACTACACTGGTAGTGAAAACCAGTTGTAGGCCCTGGCACATCTGTGAGCTCAAGGGTTGAGTGCGTCAGGCAGAACGAGGTCACCAAAAAGAAAAAACTACGCTGGTAGTGGAAACCAGTAGTAGACCCTGGCAGATCTGTGAGCGCACGAGTTGAGTGTGTCAGGCAGAACGAGGTCACCAAAAAGAAAAAACTACGCAGGCAGTGAAAACCACTCCCCACAATAAAACCTCTCTCTTGCTTAGTCCTCTTTCTCTTGTTCCTCTCAGACGCCCTCTTTGATTAACTAGGTGTGGTTACGGGCTTTTTTCCCGAGCTTTTACTTAGATGCCCCTGAGGCATACATAGCGATGTAACCTAAGACTTCACACCCCTTTCTTGTGAAAGGGTTGTAAAAATCTTTAAGTTATTCGAAGAGTTTCTTTCAATAAAAACAAATTCGACAAATCCAACAAATACTATAAAGTAGGCGACCATCTAATTGCGTAATTACCTTAGCTAATTAACGCAGAAACAGCTCAGATCGACTGCTTTTTACATTCTGCTCCTACCCAGATAAGGCGCTGCTCATACCAGGCACCTCACACCTTTCCCTAATGCGCACACACACACACACACACACTACACCTGCGTGACGCCCTGAAAGCGACAGGGCCTCTCCCGTGTGGTCATGGATGGGAAAAGCCATACAGAGCTGAATTTAATACGCTGGGCCATACAGAACTAGATTGATTACGCAAGGTGGGTGCTACTGTGCTACTCCTGTCCGCCCAGATGAGGCGCAATTCAGACCAGGCACCACACACCTTTTCGTAATGCGCCTGCGTGACGTCCTCATCTGACAGGGCCTCTCCCGTGTGGTCATTGATGGGATAAGCCATAAGAGCTAAATTAAACATACTTCCATACAGAACTAGATTGATTACGCAAGGTGGGTGCTACTGTGCGTCTCCTGTCTGCCCAGAGGAGGCGCAACTCAGACCAGGCACCACACACACCTTTTCGTAATGCGCCTGCGTGACGTCCTCATCTGACAGGGCCTCCCCTGTGTGGTCATTGATGGGGAAGGCCATGTAGAACTGGAACAGGTCCACCAGCTGGCGGTACAGGGAGGCGGAGGGGTGGCGGTACAGAGGGGCCAGCTTGGCCTTGATGAGGATGGCACGGTCCTCAAGCAGAGTGCGAACAAACCTATGAGGGCAAGTTCAAAAAAATGATAAAAGAAAACAATTAACCGAAATAAATAATAAATAATACTATGAGGACAAGTTCAAATAGATAGTTAAGGGGTGGTTTGTAGCTTCAAGATTCTTAGGTCAGCAATAGAGGACAGCTTATGGTCACGCACGCACACACATACAAACACACACACACACACGCACACACGCACACATTTTTGTGTGGGCAGCTGGCTCAACAGGTCCACCGACAGCTCAAAAAGGTGCTTGTGCAAACACTTGATACAACAAACTAGACGCACACACACACATGCACACACACACACACACCTCCGCGTGGGCAGCTGGCTCAACAGTTCCATCGACAGCTCAAGAAGGTGCTTGTGCAAACACTTGATACAACAAACTAGACGCACACACACACACACACGCACACACACATGCACACACACAAGCACACACACACCTCCGCGTGGGCAGCTGGCTCAACAGGTCCACCGACAGCTCAAGAAGGTGCTTGTGCAAACACCTAATACAACAAACTAGACGCACACACACACAAACACACACACACATGCACACACACATGCACACACGCGCACACACACATATGCACACACACCTCCGCGTGGGCAGCTGGCTCAACAAGTCCACCAACAACTCCAGCAGGCGCTCGCAGTGCAGCAGTGGGCGTGGAGACAGCACTAACACAGGAGGGCCAGCACCATCCACTTGCATGGCCTCTGCACCTTCTGATGTGGCAGGCATTTCAGCGGGCACCACCACCTGCGTGTGGGTGTGCGTTTGTGTGTAGGTGTGTGTATGTGTTTGTGTGTGCATTAGTGTGTGCGTGTGTGAGGCGTTTCAGCAGGCACCACCACCTGCGTGTGTGTATGTGTGTGTGTAGGTGTGTGTGTTTGTGTGTGTATTAGTGTGTGTGTGTGTGTGAGGCGTTTCAGCAGGCACCACCACCTGCGTGTGTGTAGGTGTGTGTGTGTTTGTATGTGTATTAGTGTGTGTGTGATAGTGTGTGCGTGTGCGTGTGCGAGGCAATTCAGCAGGCAACACCACCTGCGTGTGTGCGTTTGTGTTTTTGTTTGTGTAGAGTTGCGTGTGTGTTTGTGTGTGTATTTGTGTGTGTGTGTGTGCGTGTGTGTGGCGTTTCAGCAGGCACCACCACCTGCGTGTGCGTGTGTGTTTGTGTGTAATTGTGTCTGTGTGTAGTTGCGTGTGTGTTCGTGTGTGTATTTGTTTGTGTGTGAGCGTGTGTGTGTGAGGCGTTTCAGCAGGCACCACCCACTGTGTGTGTTTTGCACAATTGTATGTGTATGGTCGCAGGTGAGCGCATGTGTGTCCGCCTTTCTGTGCAAATTTGTTTTGAGCACTTCAGCACTAGAGCCTGCGTGTGCGTGTATTAAAGTGGAGCTGCAGTCCCCAGAGTAACACTAAACATTACACATCCCTTAACATAGCACGTACACATACCCTTAGTATAGCACACACATAAGCACACACCAAAAACAAGCTTTGCACAACTGTAGTCCCCAGAGCAACGCTCAACATAGCTCACACACTTAGTTACAAACAAAAACCCACACACACACACAAACACACTCAATCACAAACAAAAACCCACACACACACTCAATCACAAACAAAAACCCACACAAACACGCACACACACACACACACGCGCCAACACACACACACTCGCCAACACACACTCGCCAACACACAATTGTGTCCAACTATGCACTGCACGCGCGCACACACACACACACAAGCAAACACACGTGCACAAACACAAACACCACACACGCTACCCCCCACTCGCCTGCTCCAGGACGTGCAAAAGCTCGTCAAGTAGGGCAGAAGCAAATACATGTGCACAAACACAAACACCACACACGCTACCCCCCACTCGCCTGCTCCAGGACGTGCAAAAGCTCGTCAAGTAGGGCAGAAGCAAATACAAGTGCACAAACACAAACACCACACACGCTACCCCCCACTCGCCTGCTCCAGGACGTGCAAAAACTCGTCAAGTAGGGCAGGCACAAAACGCGCCTCTGGCCGCTGCTTGCCAGGCACGTAACCGGGCTGCTTGGAGGCCTGCGAGCAGCGGCGCGCGCATTCACACATTTACACACACGCACACACATTCACACACACGCACACGCATAGACTACATGCATGACGTCATAGATCTGAGGCTGCTTTCTACGCTCCCCGGGTTGCGACACCTGCAGGAGGTGTAGGTAACTCTCTAGTTAAGGAGGAGGTACTACAAGGAGGAGGTACTTCAAAGAGTTACTACAAGGAGGAGGTACTACAAGGAGGAGGTACTACAAGTACAAACACACACAAATACACACACACCCAAACACACATCCACGAACAGAAGCGCACACACACATTCACGCACAGAAGCGCACACACTCACACAGATACACATACAAACACAAGCACACCACACCGAGCTTCAGTGTTGCAAATGACACACATACACACTAAAACAACGTGCACGCACACACATGCACACACACATGCACACATATACACACACATGCAAACATGCACACACCTTTTGCTCCTTCTTCAGCAGGTGCTTCCAGTGCTTGCCCAGCTGAGGTAGGGCATGCAGCTCCAGCTGCAACCTCCCAGGAGACAGGCCCTGCCATAGGGGCAGGGACACTAAGCGCAGCACTTGTCCACGTACCATCTCATCTTCCAGAGACTGCATGAGCAAGTGGAGTGCGTGTGAAGAGTGTGGGATTTTGTGTATAGCACAGCACCTGGCCACACGCCATCTCGTCTTCCAGGGATTGCATGTGCAATGAAACACGTATGAAAGGTCGGAGAGTGTGCGCAATCAAGGACGTGCATAGGTTTCAATTCACTTTGCGATCTGGTGACTTGATAATTGAGTAGGTATTGTGTTGCCCAGCACTTGGCCACGCACCATCTCTCCCTCCACCACAAAATGTGAGCGCAAAGAAAACAGAGCAAAGTGTGTTGGTAGTGCAAACAACAGGCTCGGAACCTGATCAGATTCGTACTCATAGTTCGTAGCTCAGCAGGAACAAAGCAATATCGGTGCCTTTGAGGGAAATAGAAAATTGGTCGGGCTCGATGGAAGCACTTTGAAGAGTTTGTTTTAACGAAGCGGAGCGCAAAACAGACTGAAGATGGTACTCGTGCTTATGTCTGTACACTGTATGCTTCTAAGCAATTACATACAAAGAGGAAAGTCAGCCAGGGGGAAAGCATCCATATCTATATCCCACATGCACGCACATGCATCCACAGGTACAAACACACACACACACACACACACACACACACACACACACACACACACACACACACACACACACACACACACACACACACACACACACACACACACACACACCAACAGCAGCAGTAGCAGAAGCAGAAGAAGCACCAGCACCAGCAATTGCACAGCTGACATTCATTTTAGTGCACATGCAGAAATAAATACGCACGAACACACACACACACTCACATCTGCAAGACAGTCACAAAACTGCGGTGGCACGGCACCACTCAAAGGGCGTCACCATACCTGGAAAATGTTGATGGTGAAAATGAGGAAGGAGGTGCGCTCGTGCATGCGCATGCCAGCCTGCCCTTCCTCTCGACGTGCCTTGAGTGTCATGAAGCACCGGAAAAAGTCGGCAAATACCTCCTACAAGCACGTGTGTGCGTGTGTGTGCGCGTGTTGTGTGTGTGTGTGTGTGTGTGTGTGTGTGCGTGTGCGCGCATACGTGTGTGTGCATGTGTGCGTTGCGTGTGTGCACGCATATGTGTGCGCGTGCATGTGTTTTTTTCATGTACTTGTCAGCGTATATTTGTGCCTAAGTACGTGTATATGTGCAGGTGCGCTTAATCACCACAAACAGGATAGGAAAAGCCTCCGTTTTTCAACGTCCACTTTGACGAGTGTGTGCCCATGTGCGGTTTCGCATGCAAGCAGGCACTTACATGGAAAAATCGAAAATGCGCGTGTTATGTATTCGGAGGTTTCTGTACTGCAAAATCACTTTTTCGAAAAGGACATGAGAGGCACACGTGAGACGCAGAAGGCCACTTGGGAGAAAATTTGGCAACTTCATTCTGCGCCATTGGCAACTTCACTCTGCGCCTCATAATTTGGGTTGGCCAAAACCATAAATATACGGTGTGTATACGGAATTATTGGCGGGGAAATCACCTAGTACGCGGTCATATACGGCGTATGTATATGGGATTTGGCCAACCCTACTCACACTATGAGGCATAGTCCGCATATGATGTTGTTGTTGGCTGTTGTTGTTGGCTCAATGCACTGCGGAATAGCGAAAGCCTACCATTACTGCGTGCTTTTCGCATGATTTCCCTTTTTAAAGTGCCCAACCGATCAGAAACGGCTGAGGGATTGGTAACCGGTTAAAGGGAACCCCCCCAGACACAAAAGACAAATATCTACCTCTCTTAGCCATGTCACACAGCCACACATGTGCACAGCTCAATGATTCAGGCGATCAAACCAAGCCCGCTTAATGATACAGGCGATCAACCAAACCCGCCTCTAAGCTTACATCGCACGTGCTTTCTCCCGAACCATGCTTAACAATTAACAACATGCTCTTCCTCATTGACAAGGGCACATTCCCACCTCAAAGTGGGGTTGCACCTGCTTTTCCTTGTGCCATGCCACACATGTAGGGTTGGCCAGAATCATATATACGTGTATACATATATACATACACGGCGTGTGTACGGTATATCTGGCAGGGAAACCACCAAGCACACGGTCAAATACAGTGTACATATACGGTTCTGGCCAACCCTACACGCACGTGCACCTACAGCTGACAACAACTCAGTCTTACTCGATCCTGAATTCCTACCTCACGCGAGTGAAAGCACGTCCATGCAGGCACCCCCTCCCTGAACTTCTCGTTGACCATCAGGATGATGGACATGATGTGCTCAAAGGAGGCCGTGGCAGGGTCAAAGTTTGGCCACAGGTAATTCTCCAGGTACTGCGACACCTCCAGCAGCATGACACGCTTAAGGGCGGGTGGGGCATCGCTGCCCCCGCTCAGTTCGTCCTTGTATATGGACGCCACGAGCTGGGGCTGGAAGGCTGGTGGGGCCTTGCTGGAGATGGCTTTGCTGGACCATTGCTTCTGTGCGGTCTGGGTCAGCTTGTCAGCGTGGATCTGGCGAACATGCGTGAGCAGGGTTTTAAAAGGAGGTACTTGCCGTGCTGTGCAGTGCGGTGCAAAACACCCAGTTTGGGTGTACATGCATGCATACATGCTGGGCAAAGTGTACAACCAACCGTGGTTTGCACACCTCTTTTACTGTGAGCGTGTGCGCATTTCCTCCCTTTGCTGGGGATGCTCCCTTCCCTTGCGCCTGAGCTCCTGGCGCTCCACTGATGAGCACATCTTGCACGGATGTTGGACGTGCGCCTGCGAGTGTGCATATTTGTGTTGTTATGTGCATGGGTTACGTGTGTATGTGTTTGCATGCACGTACTGTGATGCAGTGTGTATATAGTGTTTGTGTGCATGGATGTGCAGTGGCAGTGAGTGTTTGCATGACAAAATTGTGCATAACATATTCAAAAGGCAACGCACGCTTGGGATTCTTTTGCAGCGTGCCCTCCCGCTTCTCGTCTCTGACCATTCCTGCGGTCTCAATAGACGCTACTTGACCATGTACTGTCTGGATGGGGACTTGGCCAGAGCCATTAATTAAATAATTATTTTATTCTTTTGCTTGTTTTTGGAATTTGAAGGTGGACTCAGAGCTAGGACTCTGTGAGAGGTTTTATATCATTCCTTCATGCCTTCAACACAAATCTCTGCTCCCCATGGAACAGTTGTTGCAAGCCAGGTGTGTTGAAGGTCTTTGCTTGCACGCACTCACGAAAGCTGCATTCCTCAAGGCTCTGGCATCTGACTCTCGCAGATTGTGCTGGGCTTGTGCGATGGATGTGGAGGCATCGGGTATGCTAGATGTGTGAATTTTTCAGTTCTTTTTAAAGCTTGTAATTGTGTGTGTGTGTGTGTGTGTGTGTGTGTGTGTGTGTGTGTGTGTGTGTGTGTGTGCGTGTGTAGTTGTGTGTGTGTCTGTGTGTGTTGTGAATGTGTGTGTGTATGTGTGCGCGTGTCTGTATAGGTGTGTGCGTGTGCGTGTGTATGTATTGGGGTGTGTGTGACAGTGCGTGTGTGTGAGTGTGTATGAATGTGTGTATATATGTATATATGTGTGTATCGCCGTTCAAGCTAGACATTGGCACAAAGGCACGTTGCAAAAACAATCTATTAAGGGTTTGCACTCTTCCACCATCTGTTGCTTGCAGGTCGAGGCTCTTGCTGAGTTTAAGAGCGCACCCCAACTGCCGCCTGGAAGAGGTGCCTCTGGAGCTGAGCGGTTGCAGCAGCAAATTGTTTAAACCAGCTTTTCTTGTCCCAGGCAAAGCGGAGCCGAGCTTGGTAACACTTCTAAACATATATGATGGCAGCTCTGCATCTGAACCTAAGGTATGCCTGGAAGGTACAGCCGTCTTGAGGCATGAGGTTATGGTTATCTAATAGCCTGGTTATTCAATAGCCGTCTTGAGGCATGAGGTTATGGTTATCTAATAGCCTGGTTATTTAATAGCCGTCTTGAGGCATGAGGTTATGGTTATCTAATAGGCTGGTTATCTAATAGCCGTCTTGAGGCAAGAGGTTATGGTTATCTAATAGGCTGGTTATCTAATAGCCGTCTTGAGGCAAGAGGTTACGGTTATCTAATAGCCGTCTTGAGGCAAGAGGTTATGGTTATCTAATAGCCTGCGATGCAAGAATTCTACCAGCGCAGGGCTTGGCATTCTGTTCGTTGCAAATTCCGGCACCCTGCTCGTTGCCAAGTCATTATTTTCCCTGATGGCTGTTGTTTTTCCTCAGCTTCTTGCTTTGACATAGCTGTTCAGTGCCGCAAGGCTTGTAGGTTTGACATAGCTGTTTCAATGCCGCAAAGCACTGTCAGTGAACAGAGGCCACGCAGCTCACGTGTTAGTAGGGTTGGCCAGAACCGTGTATGTACACCGTTTATGACCGTATAGATAGTGATTTCCCTGCAAAAAATACCGTATATACACCATATATACAAGTGGTTCTGGCCAGCCCTACGTATTAGTGCTCCTCCTCACTGTACAACCTGATAACCTGATATATACTCCTCAGTAATTGTTTTCAAACGTACCTACCTATTTTGTAATGCAAGCAGCCGTTCCCTCTTTTACTATGAGTCAGTCTACATATAGTCTATATTTAGTCTATATTTAGATCTAGACTGTATAGTTTATGTATATATTATATAGAAGGGCTCCGCCAGCCCAAATTTCGACGTGCAAAACATTTTGCCTTTTTGTGTGTTTGTTTCCTTTCCTACAAGGCGGAAACAGACTGACTATGCTGTCAAGAAGTGCATTCTGATGATGGATGCATTTTCAGTTTCACACAATATAGCGATATCATGTAGATCAGACAGGTCGATACTTAAGGCGCAATAGCCAGCATCTTGCATGTTCTGATTGTCTGCAACTGATAGTGAAGCCAATAAAAGTTTGCACATCCTGCCAGGTCCAGCAATACGAGCATGCATGCAATCCTTTTAAAATGCTGCACACGTTTCAGTGCTGGAAGCAGTAGCATGTCGAGTGCTTCTTATGTGAATCTACAGTCTGCCAATGACAATCAGTGCTAGCTTGCTCTGCAAAGAAAGAGACACAACATCCTTAAGGTTCAAAAACTGTTCTTCAGTATGGATGAATTGAAATGTTGCTGCAACGCATGTGCATGGAACATATGCTATCTTTTTGTTGTGCAAAGAGTGCATCTTGAGTTATGTAACAAATGTGTGTCTCCTAGCCTTCCTGCAGCATGCTGCCTTGCAAGCCCCATCCTAATGGAGCCCCACCCTAATGGAGCCCCATTGTATTGCTCCAATTTGTGACATACATTCTACCTTGCAACGCAACATCATGTGGATTGCGTACACCCCTCTGGAAAGCTTGCAGCAGAATTAGGAAGCAGGCCATCACTTTTTCCTTCGTGTGTTGTTTGTAGCCACCATGCATGCTGTCTGCCTGATAATATACCAGAATGTATGTCTTCAAGTCCTGTCTTGACAGCAGAGTGCTGGAAGACGCACGTCATGTGCCAAGTGACCTTGCAGTTAAGGCTTTCCTTGTTTGAGCTCTCAACAAGCAGACGATCCAGAGTGCGCAAGTGCTGTAAAATAACAGTTTATAACAGCGGCATTAAATTGCATAAAAAAGTGGCCGGCCGAAAATCCCTCCTCGTCGGTCTCCATGCAGCCACAGAAACTGACGGCGCATGATAACTGCACAATTTCTGAACGGAATTAGGGAAGAATCAAAGCGATAATTACTGCATTTTTACGCCGTCACAACGTGCAGCCCTTATCGTCGCCAAAAGACCGACCCCCACAGCTCACCGCGAAACCGGACACACAGACTAAAAATTAGGCCAGTTTAATTGTCTACAGAATCTTACGCCGAACGAACGTTTGGCCGCGGAGCTATTCAGGCCCAAAGTGCGCCCAACCGAATCGGTTAAACCCCCCCCCCAGCACACAAATTTCTTTTCAGAAGTTTGGGTATTTAGTCTATGACTGTATGGTCGAGTCCTAATCAGCACCCTTCCTCTGTGCTTCATCCCCTGTACGCCGCTTAAATACGCCTGTCTGGATGACCCAACCCCATACACTTGAAAATGAACTGCGTCATGCCTCCGTATGGTTCTACAGGTGTCAGCTGTATGCTTTAACTACGTCGTGCATCCGTATGGTTCTGCAGGTGTCAGCTGTATGCTTTAACTGCGTCGTGCCTCCGTATGGTCCTGCAGGTGTCAGCTGTATGCTTTAACTGCGTCGTGCATCCGTATGGTTCTGCAGGTGTCAGCTGTATGCTTGAACTACGTCGTGCCTCCGTATAGTTCTGCAGGTGTCAGCTGTGTGCTTGAACTGCGTCGTGCCTCCGTATGGTTCTGCAGGTG
>Ga0307968_1004233_pt1 | contig 11744 bp, 8 predicted proteins | sample OrgLakmetagen650_FD_201834 | JGI IMG/M metagenome (GOLD analysis project Ga0307968, IMG submission 201834) | Saline water microbial communities from Organic Lake, Antarctica - #650 | ecosystem: Environmental > Aquatic > Non-marine Saline and Alkaline > Saline | place: Antarctica: Organic Lake... | reverse complement strand
CACGCTCGCTCGCACTCTCGCACGCACTCACCCACTCACTCACGCACGCACTCACACACACACACACACACACACACACACACACACACACACACACACGCACGCACGCACGCACGCACGCACGCACGCGAACGCACGCACGCACGCACGCATGCACGCATACACACGCACACACACACACATACACACACGCATACACACACGCATACGCGCACACACACACACGCGCACACTTACACGCTTGCATGTACACTCGCACATGGTTCACGTGCACGCACATACTGACACACACGCATCACATATACTCAACACACACACAACATGTGTAAATACATTTGCAGCTGCGCACTCCGTGCACCGAATGCTGGGAACAGACGATGCTTTGGAACCCCCGCAGCTGACACAGCAAGCCACCTCTGGAGCGCTTGGGCACTCAGACACTTTCCCTTGTGCCAGCACTGCAGCTGCTTTCCCACCTGCGGTGCATGATGCGCTGTGAGTAAACTGCAAGCAATGACTATTGCTGTCGGTGTCACTTATTTCAGAGAAGGAGAATGATAGCATTTAGTATCACTCCGCTTCTTAACCACGACTCACCACACTCCTTGCAGTGTCGAAGATATAAGATATCAGCATGAAATATAAAGCAATGCCTCTTTTTTGTAGGGGCATGGATGGCCTCCTCACACCTGAGGAAAGGGCCTTGCGCTTGCGGGTGCGGGCGTACATGGTGAGCTTCAGGTGTCAGGCCCAGGAAAGACACAAGAATGTATAACCATTAAGCAGTTATAACTGTGGATGCACTGCCGACTGATGTTTGTTCCACTCATACCATGTGCACCACTTAAAATATGTGTGTAAGGCCAATTATAATCATTTAGCACTTCTAACAGTGGATAGTGGATGCACCGCAGAACAATGTCTGTACCACTCATACCATGTGCACATGTGCACCACTTGAAACATGTGTAAGCTTGATAGAACCATGTATATGTGCTAAATGAAGGTGCCTCCGCTCTATTGTGTTTGTATGTTTGTATACAGCGTAAGATGTGGTGCTGGGCCTAGGGAAAGACGTACAAGCGAAAGGATTCAGCACAAGGGCTGGATGCTAATAAGCTAAGAGAAATCCTTGGGGTTTATAAACCTCCTTCCCAACTTGTTTCAATCACACACATTTTTCCTCGCACACTTTGCAGGAGCAAGAGGTGGCTCCGGTTATTGCAGGCTATTGGGAGCGAGCTGAGTTCCCTCACAAGTTGGTTCCCTCTTTCGCTGACCTAGGCCTGGCCGGGGGCAATATCAAAGGTTACGGCTGCCCGGTGAGGCCAGCTTCACACACCGTACTGTGCTGTGTGCATGCTCTTGCCAAAACGCTTGTACAGCTGCCTCCCTTAAATAAAGTTTCCTGTTGATGTGATGCGTGTACTGTTGCACGTGGCTGAGTTTAATTATAATTTGAAGGCTTGAGCACGACGTGACTGCACAACACACCCCGTGCTTGCGCAGGGCATGGGCATCGTAGCTAATGCAATGGCAGTCATCGAGATCGCGCGTGTGGACGCCAGCATGAGCACTTTCCTACTGGTGCACTCCTACCTCGCCATGCTCACGATCAACCTGCTCGGATCTGAGCAGCAGAAGCGCGAGCTGCTGCCTGGCATGGCCAGCCTGAACCTGGTCGGCTGCTGGGCTCTCACTGAGCCTAGCAATGGCTCTGATGCTGCAGCCCTCACAACCACGGCAACAAGGGTGAGGGCCTGGCTGGCTTCAGGTGCAATTTGCTTAGGGTTGGCCAAACCATACATACGTATGCATACTGTGTTTACCAATGAAATCCAGGCACAGTTGTTTACGGAGTGCATGTATGGTTCTGGCTGACCCTGAAAATGGTGTGCCTGAGGTCTCCATGATGAGAAATTTTAGCATAGTAAAGAGCATCACTCAAGACCTGAAAATAAAAGCAGCATTTCTGGTCAAACTGCTGACGCTGGCAGTACTGCTTCTGTCCTCAGTTCCCAAGTCATACTCTATTTGCTGCTGTAGGTCTCACCATGGAGATCCCAGAAACACTATTTTTAGGCCAGAACCGCACATGTACTTGATATATAACCACTGGTGCTGGCCTGAGTTGCTCCTCAGAACATTGCATAATGTTGGCAGGCACACTAGCCTTCCCCACTCCTCTCCCTGTTTGGGCACAATGCACTGAGAAAAGAAAAGTGGAACGTCCAAAGATCTGAAGCTCGCACATGCAAACAAACAATGACACACGCTTAAATATGCAAGCTATGTGACTTGTTAAAAAAACGCATGCTTCCAGGTCTCAGGTGGATGGCTCTTGGACGGCCAAAAGCGCTGGATTGGTAATGGTACTTTTGCTGAGATCACTGTCGTCTGGGCCCGCAGTTCTGAGTCAGGCCAGGCAAGTACGCCAACACGTAGATGCATTTGTCTAAATTTCAATTTTCTAATTGTTTCTGCCGTGTGACCAAGGTCTTTGATGTTGTGATTTAGAGCATGTGCATGATCGCCTTTATGTGTTGTGTGAATCCCTGCCTTCTTGTTTTTGCCAGCAGCATAGGAGCAGGACTACTCTGTGTCAAAGTGCCTCTCAATCGCAAAGTGGTGTGCGTGTGTTGTATCCACGCCCTCACTCTGCTCGCTGCAGGTCAATGCCTTTGTCGTGCGCAAGGGCACCCCTGGCTTCAAGGCCACCAAGATTGAGAACAAGATTGCCCTAAGATGCGTTCAGGTAACGTCGCCCCCGTGAAACCCACCCTAATCTCACTTAGCTCTCCACCCAATTCAAAGCCCCCTATACCTCATCTGAATGCAAGATACTTGGTGTTATATCTAAATCATTGACATTTGCTGGAAATTTGGACTTCTGGGGGGTTATGTGGGGCCCGCTGCGTAATTTGCACCCACTTTGGCAGGGAAAAGGTGCATTTCTGAGGTTGCCCCGATCGATCTCTGCATCAGGATATAAGCATTATAAATGTTATGTAACAATGCTGCAATGTCAAATTTGGGGCAGGGGTACTGGGAACGCCGGCGAGTGGGAGGCACTCACACAAGGGACACAGGGGAAAAAGAGAAATCTGTCGCTCCTTACCTACTGCAAGTTCCAGCCCGGTTTTTGCTCTCAGCATTGCTGCCAATTTATACTCGTCAAATGAAATTTGAATGGGGCCAATCGATGGCCTGTGCAAAAAGCGGTGTGATTTTTCCTGAATGTCGCAGCACAATGTCTGTGTTGCACTCGCGACCACAGCTGCTCCCGTCCCCAATCTCACACCAAATATGCTGTCCAGTATGCTTGATTTTTGGGGACTGACAGGTCGTGGATTGTCACACAGGTTGTGAAACGGGAGTCAATACGCCCAAATCTCCTGCACTTTTCCCCAGCCTTCAAGCATCTGCTGAAAGAAAAAATATTAGCTATCCAATGCATGTCTCAGGTCACGAAATGGTGGAGTGGGTGCGGAAGTATGCTTGCGCAAAGTTAAGTGAGACAATTTGGCTTGCAGGGGGGTGAGTTTTTCACGGGGGCGACCGTAAGCTCTGCACTTACTTGCACCTGAATATAAGCCCTGTTTTTCCTCCTTCAACTGGGCCTGACGAAAAGTACAGCTTTTGCTAATTGTTACACAACCACTCACACACACACTCGTATAGACACACACATTTGTGCCTTTTCCTTTCTTGCACATTGACACACACCCTGAGTTGTGCAGTGCCTCACAAGCCTGATTGCCAAAGAGCCCTGTGCCAAACACCTGTGATTCTCACGCCAAAAACAACTGCATCAATAACCCCTGATACCCCTTCTGACGTGCGTGCGGTTCTTAAAGTTGCAGCTCTATTACACCAAGTCAGCTCTTGCCCTTTGCTCGTGCATGCATGCATGCAGAATGCAGACATGGTGTTTGAGCGCTGCTTTGTGCCAGACTCTGCACGCTTGCCAGGCGTAAACTCTTTTAAAGACACCAACAAAGTCTTAGCTATTAGCAGGTATGTGCATGTGTGTATTAATAATATTACACCTTCAGCCCTAGCAAGGAACGTAGTGTGTATTGCTGTAAAGATTCGCAATCCTGGATGGACATTGTAAGCTCGTGGACCTTTCCTTCAATCACACTAGACTTGCTCGTTTCCAACATATCGTTCCTTTGTGCCTTTTTCTGTGCTAAAAGGATCATGGTGGCATGGCAGCCGGTGGGTCTAGCCATGGGAGTGTATGATGTGTGCGCACGCTATGTGAAGCAACGGGAGCAGTTTGGGTCTCCCCTTGGAGGCTTCCAGCTGATCCAGGAGCGCCTGGTTCGCATGCTCGGCAATATTCAGGTGGGCACGGGAATTGAGGCAACATCACTCTCACATGCGCACACATGCGCACACATGCTTATGCGCACACACACACACTCACACACACACACGCGCATACACACACACACACACACACACACGCACACACAATCACACACACATATAGAGGAGTTGTGGCGTTGTATATAGAGGAGTTGTGGCGTTGTAAATATCAAGTTTTAGGAATCAGATGTCACGCGTTTACCCTCAATGCATTCCTTAAAACCTGCAAGCTTATGTGTGCAACAATAATGTTCTAGATCTAGAAATTTACGAGTTTGGTCACATGCTATGCTAACGGGTGTGACTCATCAAGCATACGAGTCTTGTGCCATGCCGGGTTATCCACCCTGTTTGTGGATCTGTATCCATACGCAGGCCATGTTCCTTATGGCCCTGCAGCTGAGCAAGCTGTATGAAGCAGGCAGTATGTCCCATGAGCAAGCCAGCTTGGTCAAATCATGGAACACGCTGCGTGGCCGGGTGAGTGCAGATGTAGATAATGGATGTTAAGCTGCAAGGTTTCACGAGGAGTATGATGCATAGGTAACAGGTAGGTTGTCACTTTGTTTAGGCCAGCCATCCTTGTGAGAGTTCTTGCCCCATCTAAGTATGTAGGAACCTTAACTAGGTATATCCAAGCACCCCTGCAGACTCAGTTTGTGGCACGAGGTGCCCAGGTGGGCAGGGTGGAAATCCCTATCAGAAAGTGGGTCTTAAAAAGCTCCTCCCGGGCTCCATCAACTTACCAGGGGTGTTTGCAATAATATTGGGGACATTGGGGTGAAGGTCCGGTTTTGGACCCCCCTTTTGGCAGGGAAACTACTAAAAAACAAGGCTTTGGGCGGGATGCATGGATTGCAAAGCTGATTTTTGCGATGAGCAGTGTGTAACAAAAGCTTTAAAATGTGACAAGCTCATGTCCTGAAATGGCCCAGCGGATTTGTAGTTAGACAGCTGAACACAAAGTTTTTGGAGAATCTCAGCTATCGCTGCCCACCACAGCCCAACCCCAGCATTCCAGACCATAGTACTTGACCGGGCATGCCTTGGGAGCAAACTGAAGGGCTCCTGACACTCAGGTGATGGCCAGAAAGTGTGTTTCCAGGGTTTCCAAAAATGCACCATTTTTCCCCAGCAAACGGGCCCACGCACTAAGTCCTTCAGGGGCAAATTCTCAACCCCCTTTTTTGCTTTGATGTGTATGGTTTGACTCTAAACTTATCTGGGAACGAAAGAATTGGTGAAATTCGGACCAAAACCCGCATTTCTACACCCATGCCACTTTTCTGGCAGGGAAATGGCACAAAATCTAGCAGAGGTGGTCATCTGAGGCCCCAAACAGGGGTACTTTTGTGAATTGAGAACGGTGGCCGGGACTGGCAACAATCAAGCTCAGTTCCCAGAGGTAGGGGCTGCTGATAGCACCTGAGCTTGAATGTTGCCAGTCCCGGCAAAAATGTCTGATTGCCTGCGGCGTGAACCCTATTCTTCACCACAAAATCGGCATTAACAAATCACATGAACTTTGGTGATATAGAGTCTTTAGAATAAACAAACATCATTGCAAAAGAAATGGAGTGAAACAGTCAACTAGTTGGGGATGTAGGCCAACATGTGCTGTTTTCCCATGCAAAGCCACCTTCCTAGGGTTTTGGTGGTCACTGTGGGCTTTCAGCCCTGCCAATTTGCACACAGAGCGACCCACATGAATTTAAGCACATCATCGTGTAACTCATAATGCCAGCTTCAATTTAAAGCAAAAATGGTACCAATCGGATAAAAAGGCAGTGGATGGCTGGCTTCCGAGTGCAAAAAGGGCACATGTTTGGACATTTCCCCAGTTGACCACCTCTGCAAATCTAGCCCCCCACTCTCACCCTTGACCCAAACTCATGAATTTTTATGCAGAAGTGTTACATTTATAGGTGGCCTCAGATGTGCAATTCAGGAAAGGGGCATTAATTCCCCCTTTTTGGGTGGGCTGACTTATGGTATGTTAAAAGTTAGTCACCCCAAATAGTGCCAAAAAGCTGTTCACCCAATATAAAGCCCCTTCTACCTCACCTGAATGCAATATACTTGATTTTACAACTTAATTAATGGCATTTACTGGAAATTTGGCATTCTGGGACCCGGTGCGTAATTTGCACTCACTTCGGCAGGGAAAAGGTGCATTTCTGAACTTGCACCGGTCAACCTCTGCTTTAGGGCATAAGCATTATAAAGTCCTGAAAACATTTCTTTTTCAATGCAAATCGTGTTTAAATAACATAAGTAGATGTCATGAGAGGCTCATGAAGTTTGAGGCCAAATGGACTACCCCAGTGGTTTGGGCAGAAATTTAGTTCAGATTTTGGCACTGAATGTTTACGTATTGAGCCACCACACTACACAGGGCCTCTTTTCACCTCAAAACACGACAGGAGTACTTCTTTTATGATGAGATATCGTTTGAATGCTGGAAATTGGATTGATGGAACATGGTTTTCTACCCATTTTGGCACCCCTTTTCCTTTTTTTCAAGGGAAATGGGCCAAAATGGGGTACCTGGCCAGTTATTGCTCTGTTTTGCCCCGTTTTTTTTATCTTCTTTATTAAAATCATATGAAAATGACACAAATCGGGTCAGTTGGTGGTGAGATATGACAGATCGATGGTAAAAAATGGGGTTCACGCCGCGGGCAATTAGGCATGTGTGCCGCTACTGGCACCTTTTAAGCTCAGGTGTTATCAGCAGCTACAACTGGCTGCTAAGCTTAGAAGTTGCTAGCTGGGGCGCCTTTAATCTGGGAACATTTCAAGAGTACCCCTTTTTCAGGCCTCCGTCAACCACCTCTGGGTAAATTCAAGCTTGATACAGGAGGTGTAAAAAAAAATCGTAGACAGGCACGTCCAAATTTTGGGCCTCCAGCTTATAATGACCACCCACCCCCCAAATCCCCCTTCCTAACCCCCTACATAAATAAAAATGGTGCCATTCTGCTCAGAAATCAAGCAGCTATCTGCCTGCACAGTTCTCATGCCAAATAATGCAATACCTGACGAGCTACAGGGCAAAATCTGGTCTGTGCACGCCCATACACTGACCACCTGTGAAGTGCACAAATCCAATGAAAACCTTCGCCAAAGCACTTTTTACTTCAGTCATGCAACTTATGCATAATGCATAGCGTAAATTGCAAGTTTGGAATCAATTGCTGGTAATTTGCCTGAACACCCCCGCGGCCTACTTGTGGACATTCCATGCATTTCTATGACCAGGCACCCAGACCCCCTCCTTATTTTAAGTCACCCAACAAGGGTGCCAATCGACCGGGCTTGAGCTAAGGATTACACAAATATATTTATACCGTACAGAGATGTATTCATTAAAAAAAATAATTGGTTTTGCAATTAAGCACCCAATCCGCACCCCTTTCAACAGGGTTGCACGCCTCCTGCTTGATACAAAATTAAAATAGAGCCAAGCAGTGGCCTTAGTGTTGGATTTTGTTGAAATTATTACAAGCTGCGCAGGATCATAACCTTTTGGCGTCACGTGTCGACTGAAATATAAATTAGATATTCGGAATCCTGACGTCGAGAGCCATCGATTGGTATAGAAATGAGTCTATTCATAGGGGGTCGGGGGGGGGGGGGGTCCAGGGGGGGTCGGAGAATTTTGGGGGGATGCTCCAGAATCATACTAGGACGCTTTCACGAAATGTTAAATATAATTTTGGAATCCTCAGAGCTCAAGCCCAGTCATTTAGCACCCTTGTTGGGTGATTAGATAAAAGGGGGGGGATCTGGGTGCCCGGTCATAGAATTGCATGGAATGTCCCCAAGTAGGCCGTGGGGGTGATTTCAGGCAAATTACCAGCAATTGATTCCAAATAACAGGTGGTCAGTGCAAAAGCGTGCACAAACCAGTTTTTGCCCTGTAGCTCGTCAGGTATTGCATTATTTGGCATGAGAATTATGCAGGCAGATAGATGCTTGAATTCTAAGCAGATTGACACCCTTTTCATTAGTGTGGGGGGTCAGGAAAGGGGTTTGGGGGGGGGGGTATTTTGGGCCGGAGGCCCAAAATTTACACGTGACTGTCATTTTTTTTTTACCCTCCTGAGCTGCGTGATAAATCCTGTAGGGATGATGACGCAGCATTTTAGAAAGACTAAATGCATAATTTGTTATTAGCTCATTACCATGTCCAATTTCTGCTAAATCTCTGTCCAGTTCTTACATCGCGAGAGTGCCCAGGATAACGGAGGAAAATGCTGATGTTGTTTTGACATCACGGGCCTGTTTGTATTTGCCTTGAACATCATGCAGCCTAAACCTCAAAGACACGTTGTTGCACTCCTCAGTGTCATTGTGTTAACTAATGAGTTTAATGCACACCATAACACCCGAATTGTGTAATTCCCTATTGCCAGCTTCCGAATGCTGTTTTGATGTGATGGGTCTATTTCTGTTTAACTTGATCATCATCCTGAATACTAAACCCTAGCCCCTAAATCCAGGCTTAGGGCCATCACTCCTGTTTGTACATCATACAACCTCTTTAAAGTTATCCTAAACGATGAAAGAACCTTTGTCCTGCTACGTGACCATTGCTGAACCCTCAGCCGAAGGAAATTCCTGAGAATATTCGCTCAAATGTGCTTATGATGACATGTCCACCTGGAACGAATGGCAAAATGCACTCTTGATATCCACGGCTTGCCAGATTTAGATTGTACCGTAACTTTTCTTAGTATTGCCGGGAATCTCGCGCCCTCCCGTGACCTCAGATCTCTCCAGATGGGTTCAACTGAGAAAATGCCTAAAATGTGCATTTTTGCATTCAGAAGGCAGCCACTCACAGCCACTTCATTTAATCGACACCATTTTAGTTCCAAAGTGTAGCTGGCATTGAGGGCTACCCGAGCATGTGCCCAGTTCCATGTGGGTCACTTTGCGTGCTGAGATAGACTGGATAAGGCACACATGGTGCTACAAGCCCTGATGTGGTGATTTCCATGGTAAAATGACTCAAAACCTCATAAAACACCATCCACTCAGCCGTTTCCTTTCTTTTTTACCATTAAAATATTTCAGATTGGTGCAAGGGAGGGTCAGATCTGGCACACAGGTGCCTGAAAGTAGGGTTCACGCCGCAGCCGATTAAGCATGGGCCCCCTCATTGGCAACAGTCAAACTAAACTGCTATGGAGCTACCATTCGGAACTGAGTTTGCCAATGAGGGGGCTGGGAACATTTGAGAATAGTTGCCAATGAGGGGGCTGGGAACATTTGAAAAACACCCCCATTTGGGGGTCAGTCGTCCCCCTCTGCCATATCTCTTTCAAGAATTTTAGATTTTCTTGGCAGGCCATCCACTGAGTCTTCTTGCCTGTTTCCTTTGTGAAAATATAAAGAAATTTTCAAGGTAATAATCGCAACTATCAGGTCCCGGAATGGTGAAGTGGATGGGGAAATATGGCTAATTTAGGCTTGTTGGCACTGTTTGGCCGGGGAAGGGGGGGGGGTGCATGGGCACGACCCTTTTCTCTGCCTACAGCCTGTTCAAATTTACCTGTTAAGAGAATTGAATGTTAGGCTTAACTCTAAACCTTTGATACAAATATCAGGAGGTCGTGGCGCTGGGCCGGGAAGTGCTGGGAGGCAATGGCATCCTCACGGACTACAACGTGGCCAAGGTGAGGTCATGGCTGTGCCCATCTCCACCAGTTACCACATTATGTTGTTTGACTTGTGTGCGTCCCTCTGAGCAGTCAGTGAGTTGGCTACAAACTGCCTCACTTGCATTGCCGACCACGTGCTACACCATTTGCAGGCCTTTTGTGATCTTGAGGCATTTTACACTTATGAAGGTACGTATGACATTAACGTGCTTGTGGCTGGCCGAGGGCAGACGGGCGTGGCTGCAATTAAAGCCTCGTCCATCAAGAAGCAGAACAAGGCTTTGGCAGGTGCACAGGCGTAGGGGGATTTTTGCAAGTGTCGCCTAATCAATTGACTAAGTAAAGGCAGTATTGTCACTTTGTATCACTCTTTGTCATACCCTCCGTCCTCCTAAATTGCATGACACTTGGAGTAACGCTAGCCTCTTCTCCTTAGCTTAGTAGACAGCTTCTCGTCTTTGTGTGATTGCAGGCATAGTAGGTTTATCTAAGATCTTCAATGCACTCATTGTGTTTTGGCCACAAAACTTGTGTATATACACTCATCATAACTTGTCGCTTGCTTTTTTGTTCAATTCCTTGTTTGTGGTAGCATATTGGGCCTGAATTTTTGTGACAACTATTACCACCGGTACTGCTTTCTTTTGCCAATTCATTGCTCATCCAAGCTTGCTTGCTTCTTTGTTCAATTCCTTGTTTGTGGTAGCATATTGGGCCTGAATTTCCGTGTCAATTAGAACTATCGGTACTGCTGTCTTTTGCCAATTTTTAGTGCATCCAAGGCTCTGATGATGATGGCGTAATACACTTTGATTGTACTTTGCACTTGTCTCATCTCTTCAACTTATTGTCTTTGTTCGTGCTAATTATATGTAAGAAGCCCTTTGGTGGATATCAGTGGCTGATGCAAGCCTCATGCAGACACAGTATCTCCAAACCTATCTTTGTAGGAGACTCTAAAATGAATTAATGCCTGCTTAGGCGGCGTAATTCAGTAAGCACCAAGAATTTCCAACAACAGGAGTGCTCAGTAAATGGCATAAGTTGACGGAGGTAATTGCACTATTTCACTGAAACATTATGACTGGGATTCATGATTTACAGGTTTACAGATAAGTTAAGGTAAGGTTACATCGCTATATATGCCTCTGGTGGGCATATGAGCGGAAGCTTGGAAAAATGCCTGTAACCAAACCAAAAAACGCTAGAAAAATCAAGGGAACAGGACTAGGCACTTAGCTACAAAAGAGGCAACACCAAAAATATCAGGTTGGTTCATAAAGGTCCTCAAACGAGCTGGGCCATCCTCAAACTGAGGTGGGAAGACAAGCTGTTGCTGTGTGCGAAGTCTAACCAGATGATCATGCGGACAGTCCAACAAAGGGGGGTTACACAGCTATATCCGCCAGCGAGGGCAGTTGAGCTATAGCATAAAAAGCCAGCTTCAAGAAGAGAAAGAGGCCAGACTGAAAAAGAAACTAGAGGGAACATGAAACTGATGTATGAAGAAGAGAAAAATGAATAGAGAAAGAGAACGTTTGTTTTGAAGAAGCGCGAAGAGAAAGCATCATGGAAAACGAGAAAAAAAGCTGTTGGTATGTCTCAGAATGTGTGTGAATAAGAAGCCCCAGTCAGAAACAGGAAACAAGAGGCTGAGAGAGCCTCACAAAACCAGGAGTGCCAAGAGAACAAGTGCAGCGG
>Ga0307968_1004232_pt1 | contig 11745 bp, 10 predicted proteins | sample OrgLakmetagen650_FD_201834 | JGI IMG/M metagenome (GOLD analysis project Ga0307968, IMG submission 201834) | Saline water microbial communities from Organic Lake, Antarctica - #650 | ecosystem: Environmental > Aquatic > Non-marine Saline and Alkaline > Saline | place: Antarctica: Organic Lake... | reverse complement strand
GTCTGCAGGCGTGGCTTTTGTGCATGGTGCAAACGATGTTGCCAACGCAGTAGGACCACTCGGAGGCATTTGGTGCGTGTTTGTAACTTAGCCCAATTATAGATATTGCTATGGTGCTAAATTTAGGCTGTTCTCTGCAATTAGTCCTGGCATATGACAAATTAAAGGCAGTGTGTTTAACTTGACTGCTGTGTACGCACAATCAGGTTATTAAGCTGATAGGACTTGCACAATAACACCCTGCTTCATCTATTGTGCCTTTTGACAGGGGTGTGTACATTACGTACGAATCCATGGATAAAGCCCCTACCCCACGATGGGTGCTGGCCATCGATGGCATTGGCCTTGTAATTGGCCTAGCAACTTACGGCTACAAGATGATCCAGGTTAGATTTCCCTCTCATACCTACATGTTTTTGGCGGTGATGCTGCCTTGCCTTCAGCTTTGGAGCTCATGATACAAACTCCTGCAATTGTTACAACAGCCGTTAAAAGCCTTGCAAACGTCCGTTGCGCAATTACAGCATAGGTCCCTCTTGCCTGAGTCCCAGGGATCCCCGATGCACCCTGAGCAATTTTCGATGAAATTAGCTCTTGTCATGCTGTGTGCCTGCACAGGTGCTCGGCACCGACCTCGTGCACATGACCCCATCACGAGGCTATGCTGTTGAGTTGGCAGGGGTGGTCATCATCGCACTTGCATCCACGTACGGTATGCCCGTGAGCACCACGCAGATCATCGTAAATGTGTTTCCTCCCTTACGTACTGCACATATCAAGAGAGTTGTGCGGTCTCATTTGCATGCCTTTACATGTAAACAGTGCAAAGAAATATGAAAGCAGGCAGGTGTGCTCGTGTCAAAATCTCTTTGTTCACATTTGTCTGTGATGGTAATTCTCTGCCCCACTTGCAAAGCATATGTCAAGGGTTGGCCGGAACCCTATAATGGACCGTACATACACCTTGTATGTATGGTTCTGGTCAACCCTAAAAATCTTGCAACAGTACCCTGTGCCCCTGTAGCCTGGCAGTGAGACGGTATTGATCTCTTGTACCAAGTTAGTTTAAGCGACGTTGGACAATGCAGTTTCCTGCTCAAACTCTCCTACAAATCTTGCAACAGTACCCTGTGCCCCTGTAGCCTGGCGGTGAGACGGTATTGGTCTCTTGTACCAAGGTATTTTAGTAAGCGACGTTGGACAATGCAGTTTCCTGCTCAAACTCTCCTACAAAGGCTTCCTCAGCGACTCAAAATTCTGGGCTGATGGTGATAATCACAGCCAAGGCATTTGACATGTCAAAGCTTTTGATGTCACTCGTGGACTTCCTTTTCCACACCTATGTATCATAAAATATCTCTGTGTGTCTGCAGATTGGTGGCGAGCTGGGTATTGGATTGGTGGACGACTGGCGCTTAAAGCAAGTGAACTGGAAGTGAGTTGGCTTCCCTGCTTGCATTTATCCTTTTTCGTTGCGTCAGGTTAGAAGTGAAGTGGCTTATTGTCCAGATGAACTTAATCCTCACCTGCCAGTTAATAAGCAGCTGCTGGTGGAGAGCTGCATTGCAACCACACGTAATTTTCCGAATTGCATTCTTTTCAAGCAGCTCAATACCAAACACCTCTCAAAAGCTGCTCCTAACTGATTTTTTGCCCACATAGGATGTTTGCCAAGACGTTTTTGGGCTGGATTCTTACAATCATTGTTGCTGGCCTGGTATCTGCCTGCATTTTTGCTCTCGGGATTTACACGCCATCTAGGGTGAACACTGACTACCTCAACCGATGTGAGTACGCTGTCGTTTGTAGTGTAGTCGTAGTAGTAGCAGTGTGCTAGCAGTTGCCTGGGTAAGAGGAAAAGAAGACTGACAGTCGTTAATAACGAGAGTGTGCTGAGATAAGAGCACGCTTTTTGGTTCAGGTTGTACTTTTGCAGGTATTCTTGTCGCGAAATGCTAGTCAAAGGTGTAAGTAAATGGAGGTTCCATTTTACTTCCATCAGAGTTAGCAGTTACTGTGTCCTTTTCAGCGTGCCTTATGTGTATCAATTGAACTCATGCACAGACCAACTTGCCATGAAGGCCGAGGCCAACCAATACTGCGATGACATGTCCAGCACCATGCAATGGTAAGGGATTTAGATGCTCTGTTACCCGGATGCCCTTTGCAACAAGTACCACGATTCATCTTGCTTAAAGATGGGCTTTATAATTGCTCGTGTGGACTTGCTCGGTGATCCCTTCAACAGGTTATAATAAGGTATTCCAGACAAAAAGTGTCTTTACTCTTGCTTCTGCAGCGGCAATGGCCAAACCCCAAGAGACGCTGAGTTGTGCACAACCATCCTGAGCCTAAAGGATGACTTGAACAAGTTATTTGATATTGAGGAGCACATTAGCCAGGTGCACGAGCTAATTTGGCGTGCTTGAGCTTGCTGCTTAAGCCTGTGATTCAAGACAAAGGCTGACACGATTAGTGAGAGTGATCAGGCCCTCCTTCTCTGATGTGCTTCGACACAACTCGCCTTGCACTTGCCATTCTATAAAAGTCTCCATACCTCACACCCTTCCTTTTTTCTTCGCCTTCACAGTACGACATGGTCTATATCTTCCAGCAGATTTCAGGCCTGTACCGGGATATTTATGTTAAGGATCCTGGCTCTCTTTCTAATGGTGAGAGCGTTCCCCAGCCCTGATGAGTTGACAAAAAATTCTGAGTTGTACGTGTAGACAGGACAATTTAAGACTTCGAAGTGGGAATGTTTTGGTCACCACCTGTAACAATTTAAGCTAGAAGACATCCAGGAGTTGAGTTTCAATGGACAGAGGAAAGTATGCTGAAACAAAGTAATAGCTGTAGCTCAATCCGGACAATAAAGTTGCATAACAATTGTTTCTGGTGCAAGTATGTTCGGACAAAGCAGAGAGGCCAAAAAAAGTTGGTAAGGAGTACTGAGAACATAGAATCCGTCAGACGCCGATTCCCTTTTCTTGGTCATACTGAATTAATTTAGAAGCATCCAGTATTTTTTGTGTATAGAGCTTGTGCACAATTGTATAAAGGGATGATACTGTTTTATTGGGCTAGCTTGCAAGTAAGGGGGGATTAATGCATTAGTGCCTTCCTTTTTGATCGTATTTTCTGTAGTTACATTATCCACTTCTATTGGAGTCTTGTGCTTACAGTATTACAAACGGTGTGCTTACTCAATGCTCAAGCCCCACAAACTCTAATTTTTTCCTAGCATTAGCAGAAGGCTCCTCAAGGTTGTGCTGCCTGGAGAGTATCACACACCAGCCACAGAGGTTACGGATCAAGCCATCAGTCAAAAGTGTGACTGCTAGGCTGTGTGTGTAAAGCACAGGAAAAATGTAAGAAGCATGTAGCACCAACTAAAAAAAAACTGAACATGGAAACAGGTGTGATAGAAAGGAAAAACAGATAGCGACATTGTAGTACTGAATTAAACCAGTAAAATCAATCAACCCACTGCGGTCAAGGTGGTCCAGGGTACTCACTTGTTTCATCTTGCCGCACCACGGCACTACCCATGGGATCAAGAAGGCAACTTAACTTCAAGCTAGAAACACCCGTGACCAAAGCAGAAAGTGTAGGTCTGAAAAGACGCAATTGGCTTATAACTCAATTTTAGACAATTGCAGATTCCAAGAAAGTTTGAGCTCATAGAAAACAACAAATCCCCGGGATTGGACTCCATAGTAAATGAGGTCCTTAAAATGCTTCCTTTTGATATGCGCAACACATCCACATGCTTTTCACTGTCATGTGGGCCACAGATTCACACCCAAAGACTGGAAAGTGAGTGACACGGTGCTCATTGACAAAAAGAACAAAGGACCAGTAACAGACATAAATGTCTACAGGCCAGCCAGTGGGACTGGCCAACACGCACACTGTGTGACAAGGAACGTGTCACGCCGTTTTATACTCTGCAGTGACGGTGATTTGCTATGACATGCGCTTAATTAATATGCTGAGTGAAATTCAATTGTTACCGAAAGCAAAAAGACTGCATTCATCAAATATAAAACGTGAATATGGTCCTGGAAGATGCCAAGCTCTTCAAGCAAGACATATTGTGCTCACAGTAGAAATCACATCGGCATTTAACACAACAACACACCACGACAAGCTGCTATCCGATCCAAGCTGCTATCCGATCCAAGCTGCTATCCGATCCAAGCTGCTATCCGATCCAGGGATCATGTATGACCTTGGGTTCTCAACAGACGCCATAGATGTGGTAAAGAATCTCTATATGGAAGCCTGTACAAACTACGATTACCCTCAGGCAGGAGAACACACAGGGTCCATTCCGTTCGAAAGGTTTACCATACGTAAGGAGACACCCTTTCCCCTTTTCTTTTTCTAATCTGTATGGAGCCACTTCTACGGTGGCTCCATGCAGGAGGAAGAGGATATAAGCATGGAGGAAGAGGGTATGAGCATGGTACAAAGGACATACAACCCCAGAGGGGGTCAACTGGGGAAATTTCCAGATATGTGCTCTTTTGCACACGGAAGCCAGCCATCCACTGCTACTTTATCCGATTGGTACCATTTTTGCTTTAAATTGAAGCCGGCATTATGAGTTACACGAGGATGTGCTTATATTCATGTGGGTCGCTCTGTGTGCAAATTGGTATGGTGTGCAAATTGGGTCGCTCTGTGTGCAAATTGGTATGGTGTGCAAATTGGTCTGTGTGCAAATTGGTCCCTGGCTTTTGCATGGGAAACAGCAACAAGTTGGCCGTTTCATTTTATTTCTTTTGCAGTGGTGAATTATAAGTTCTATTCCGGTTCGGCTCCACCGAATGTAGGAGGGGGATTTCAAGGCCAACCATCCATCCAAAACTTGAGAAACACTGAACCGGCGAATTGAAGCCCTCCTAATAGAAGTGTAATAAGCTAGCAGCCGTTGACACCCATACTGCAAAGGGACGACCTATTTATTAAAGTGTAACCGAACAGATATGAGCAGTGTTTCTACCGATGGCAGGCATCATGCATTAACATCGGCCTCCTTTAGCGCCCCTAGGCCCATACCTCCTTTTTGCTCAATCAGCGGGCCAGAAAGCAAGCACCCAAACTTCATCAAACAGTTGCTGCCACAACCGCTGGGACAGCAAGGGAAGGAGTCAAAGTGAGAACCTTGCATGCATACATGCGCACGTGCGTGCACACACACGCACTCACTCACACACACACACACACACACGCACACACACACGCACACACACACACACACACACACACACACACACACACACACACACACACACACAAACGCACACACGCGCATGCACACACACAAGCACACACACGCACACACACAAGCAGACTCTCTCACACACACACACACACACACACACACACACACACACGTACAAACAGGCATTAAATAAAGCATAGAAATTTCCTTCCATGTAGGAACTTTTGTGAAGGGCCTTCTGGATTTACGTCATGTTTTAATCAAGACAGCAGCACAGGCGGGAACGAGGAAGCACGGTCCCAGCAGCCACAGCAGCCACAGCAGCCTGTTCCTCAGGTGGAGGACTTTGCCTGGCGAGGGCGTGTGTATCGCCACTTTCATGGGGGCATTTACAACCCTGCACGCCAGATACAGCAGTTCTTACAGGTGAGAGGGCACTCAGTGTACACGGAATTTAGCATAAAAAAAAGGAAACATTGCGATGACATCTGTGACACAGGGCTCATTGTTCCTGCTTGCAATCATTGGAAAGCATGTCAAATGTAAACTGTTTGGGCAGGTGTGCACTGCTACTGAAGACGTGCGTATGTTGATGTTCATTGGCGTAAAAGGTGCAGATATACTATGTACCTACTAAGCAAGCTCACACGCACGCACGCCAGCACTCACTCACGACTCCTCTCCCACAAACACACACAAACTCACAAACACACACGCTCTCTCTCTCTCTCCCTTAACCCTTAATCAGTGTGCCTGAACAACCTTGCAGTCTGGACTAGACCCTAGCGAAGTAGGGCGCCCCTTCATGACATTCTTACATGGAGTAGCCAACATGCTGAGGCCCCCCATTGCACAAATGCTTGCTGCGCATGAGCATGCCATCGAGCATGCAAATCAAAATAGAGGCCGTACATGGTGGAATCCCTTTCACTTTCAACGACGCAACAGGTACGTTTGTGTGAGAGTGTGTATGTGTGTGTATGTGTGTGTATGTGTGTGTGAGAGTGTGTGTGTGTGAGAGTGTGTGTGTGTGAGAGAGAGAGAGAGAGAGAGAGAGAGAGAGAGAGAGAGAGAGAGAGAGAGAGAGAGAGAGGAGAGAGAGAGAGAGTGTTTGAGTGTAAGTGTGAGTGTCAGTGTGAGCGTGTGTGTGCGTATGTGCGTATGCGGAGGGCAGTATTTGTTATTGCTAGCCATATAAGTGGTGAACAATGTGTAGCTTCCTGCACGCCCTCTTTTGCACCAACGCACATACAATGTAAACGTGCGTTAAGGGTGCTAGCAGAATAGAGTTACCCATCAAGGAAGGTCATGCACGCCCACATACACAAGCACTCGCAGCTGCATCTGAGCACCAATAGTCACGTAAGGGCATTATCGTCTCACGTATTCCTTTTTCATTTAAAATTACTGTGTCTGGTTAAAGGCCGATGTTCTGACTTCTGTAACGTCCTTGAACTTGAACGCATTTTTTGTGAGACAAGCTGAGCATTGACGTACGAATAACGTATTTCGTGGGTTCTTTTTGAACTTGTTTTTTTTGTGGTGGGACAGGAGGTTTTAGAAAGCATAACTTTTGGGAGGCATGTCTACTTTCCGATATAAAAATTATACATTCGGAAGCCTGACGTTGAGGGCTATTGATTGGTATATGTATGGGTCGAATCGGGGAGGGGGGGGGAGGGGGCCCCCGTTTTAGTTTTTTTAGGGGGGTCAGTTTTTTCTGGACAATTTCCACGGATTTTTAAACATATCATCGGAATTCTCAGCTCAAGCCCAGTCGATTGCCACCCTTTTTGAGCAAATTGGGTGGAAGGGGGGTCTGTGGACATGTCCAAATGTCAAAGGCACACATGCTCGGGTGCAGGCCGCGGGGTGAGTCAAGCCAATGGAGAAGCATTTCACTCCAAACTTCCAGGATTGTGCCAGCATGAAATAGTCAGTGGAACTTTGAAGAAATGGAAGTATTGTGGGACTGCGCAAGCCAGTTATGGGTGCCTGGTAGGTCATGTGTGCTTGGGCGTCCGTATCTCAGTTTTTGCCCCATAACTCTGCAACACTTCAGTTTCAGGTCTTGATGAGTATGCAGATGGATGCAGAATTCAAAAAGAAGCAAATTGGTGCCCTTTTTGTCTGGGTGGGGGTACTGGAAGGGGGGTTTGGGGGGTGGGTGGTCCCTCAGAAAATTCCACCCCAAAAAGTGACATGCCTTCCCAAAATAAAATCCTGAATGGAAAATGAAAAATCCAGCTCGATCCTCGTTTCGTCGTCCTTGAGTTTCATTTATGACACAATCTGGTTGAAACGGGTAAGGGCGAGGAGATGGAATTGGCAAATTTGTTGTTTGCTTTTTATGACGGACCTTGGATCTAGGAGGAAAACGTTCTTGAAAACTTGGTCCTTGCCTATCCTTTGTGCATTGCTTTAGTTTTAGAAAAGCACCGTGACAAATTTCTGTGCTAATTGCCTGTTTGCCCCCTTACGTGCTGGCAGGTCTAATAGAGAAGGTCGGGAGGAGCAAGGGGGCGGTGCTGGGGGTCCCAGGCCTGGCAGGCAAGCCCTGCGTCTCCATGCAGCTGCCCTGGCCAAGGAGCGGGAGTTGGACCCCGTTGGTGAGAAGGGTGTGCGTGTGTAAGTGTGGGTGTGCACTTTGTGTTTGTGAGTGTGTGAGTGTTAATGTAAGCGTGCAAGCAGGTGAGTGCAAGTGGGGGCGTGTGAGAGCGGGTGTGGGTGTAATTCTACAAGTATGAAGACCACGTGCTTATTTGAAGAATGGTAATAAGGTATGCTGTATTGAGGTTCCTGAGGGCTGTCAAGACCCCCAGCAGTCTGTGTTCTCAGTGTGGCGCAAAGCAGATTTGCTTTGGGCATCAGGTTTTCATGATGGTGGTTGGATATGCATGTATGCTTATGGATGTAAAAGGTGTAACTGCCTGCTGATGGGCACAGAATGGTATAGCGTTGGCTGGTGTCCTGAAGAGGAAAGAGGAAAACCAGCTGCTTGCATGTGTGCACTCTCAAGGAAATAGGAATTAGGTGCATGGTGAGAATTGTCCCCCTGAGATGCATGAGTGTTGCTTACTACAAACGCACACATGCACATACACACACACACACGCGCGCGCACACATAAACACACACAGAAGTATTGTGTTCATGTTTGATCCAATTCCAACAGAGCAAAAGCCTCCCTTTCTCGTGTTGATCACTCTCATCAATAAACTTTAATTTTAACCATGCATGGCTGCACACAATCAATCCTTTTGAGTTGTATGGCTTGGTCCGCAGCCCATCCTGATTCACCGCAGCCAATGTGAGGAGCACTTTTCAGTTGTGGTACGCAAAAAGTGAAAAGTCGTCGCAAAATCTTGACGCAACAACATTGTGTATTGCTCGACTCACCATTGGTCAACCCCACTGCTAGTCGATCGTCAACTAAGGACTGCTCCAGCATACAGGACAGCCTGTCTGGTGTTGCCTCTTTTGTAGCTGAGTGCCTAGCCCTTTTCTCTTGATTTTCTCTAGCGCCTTTTTGGTTGCAGGCTTTTCCCAAGCTTCCGATCAGATGCCCCCCACAGGCATGTATAGCGATGTAACCTTACCTTGATTTATGGAGGAGTGGTTTGCACTCCCTGCGTAGTTTTAGGACGAAGCCCCCCTCGTGGGGCGTAATCCCCTAGCGTTGACTACTTCCCACCACACTTCACACAAGCCTCCCGAGGCCCAACCAGGGCACCTCCCGACCTGAGACTTTGGCTGCCCTTATAAAAACTCGTCTGGCATCCCTGTGTGGTCAGTAGGGTGGGGGAGGCATGGTGCGAGGCGGTAGAGCTTGATTCCCAAAATTTATAAAACAGGGGCCAAGCAAGTTCTGGCCAGGCCCTTCCAGGGCACTTCTTGTGCTGAGACTTAATATAGGCTCTTAATTGTACTATCTACTGTAACAGAAAAGATAGCGGGCCCTGGGGTGCCGTGTGTAAACATTTAGAGACAAGTTTAGAGACAAGTTTTCGGTTTGGAAGCTTCAGGAAGCTGCCCAGGATTCCTCAGCCAGGACCCCAGACCACTTCCTGCTGGTACAGTATCCATCACCATATTTCCCTGGCTGCGTTTGCTGTGTCAGGATTCCTTGGTTGTGTTCCGGCTGCAAAGTTCACGGTTGACCATGCAAGCAGAATCAAGTACGGTACCTTTTTTATAACATCCCGCATAAATACGTTTTTTGCCCTGCGGGGTGACTGCGGTAAGCTTAATTATATTCATTTCGATCCTGCGGGGTTGTGCGGGATTGGTGAAATAAACCCTTTCTGAGTCGCTGCCGGTCATGAACAGTGAGAGGTACCCCCCGCCTCGCCCCCTGTCCCACAGCACCAGACAGCCTCAGCAGCAGCAGCAGCAGCAGCAGCAGCAGCAGCAGCAGCCCCAGCCCCAGCACCGGTTGCTCCCGAGGGGGAATTCCGAAAAGCAAGCCGCGGCGACAGCCGAGCAGCAGCTGGCAACCGTCTGAGCCAGCAAGCAAAAGCGGAACGGGCTGAGCGCCAAGGGGGAAGAGGCCGCCAACAAAAGGCCGATTGGCAGGCCAGAGAAAGATTGCTATGGTTTCACAGTTTGGTTGTGGGGACACCTCAGGGGCACAGCTGTTGTGCACAGAAGCATTGGCACTCATGAGGGGGAATCTGTGTTGCAGGGGGAAGAAGAATGAGAGGAGGGCTTGGGGTTGAAGAGGACCAACGCTTGCGCATGCAGAGCAGGTTAAAGCAACTTAGCAGCTAATAGTCATGCACCCGCACCTAAGCAACACCATCAGCACGCACAAGCAGCAGCAGCAATGATAGTGGCTAGAGGGAAGAGGAAGCAAATCTTGAGATTCTGGGCAGTACTAGAACAAAGAGTAAACACACTTGCAAATACACGCATGCAAGGACCCTTACACAGGTGGTGTTCTCTTTCAATGAGGTGGTTAATAAAGCTTATTGGAGCTGAACAGGGCCAAAGGTCCTGTGGGTTGATGCGGGAAGGGCAAAAATATATTTTTCGGGGGTGCGGGAAAGGTGCAGGATTCTTAAATATTTCTGATAATTTGGGCGCGGGATGACTACGAAAAGGTATGGTAATACTATTTTCGATGGGCTACATAGTTTTGCTATAGTCAGATGTTCACGACGCGCGGAAGTTTGCTAGGACGGGACCCTTCAAAAATGCAGTTTGTGTTGGCTTGGAGTGCTCGTGGGGCGTGCAATTAAAGTCATGGAGCGCAAGGTGCAGGCGCATGCCGTGCATCGTGTGTTGAAGCGGTGTTCATACATTGTGGCAAGCCCTGGCACTCATGCTCGCACCTGCCCTATCCTCTCAGCAGACAGGGAACAGCAGCGGCAGCACATCCTCACGCCTGCTCCAGCACAGCGCCGTGCACACCATTACAGCGTGTGTGTGCGGCAGCAAGGCAAACACACAGGCAGGCGTGCACGCATTCACGTGCACACACACACACACACACACACACACAAACACATACACACACGTGCGCACGCACACATATACAAACATGAACACGTGCCAATACACACAGGCTCGCACACACACATACACATGCACATGCACACGCACAACAACACAGACACACACGCACGCACACATGTACACACGCACGAACACAAACGTGCGTGCGAATACACACAGGCGTGCACACACACATACACATGCACACGCACAAATGCGCAGACACGCATGTGCGCACACATACACATGCACAAAAAAAAACAGGCACACACGCGCACAAACACAAACACACGCACACATACATATGCACGCACACGTTGCGCGCATGATGGGCTTTGCCAGTTTTTTAGCGTCACTAGCGACGCTCCCTCACTTTTCTTCCAAAGCTCGTGTAGTTTTTTCTGCTTATAAAATCCGCTCTCATATCAAACCCTCTCTTCCTTGCACGCAGATCTTGTCCTTCTTCAATTGTGTTTGTACAAATGTACAATTGTACATCTGCTCTCTTCACTTGTCCTTATCCACAATCTGTCTTGAGCAAAGCAAACCTTTACCGATTGGATGAAAGCCTAAGCACGTTTGGTGCTGGGTGCCCTTCTTCCTCCCTTTAACTCTCCTCCCTACCCCTTTGAGCCTTTATTCTAACAAATATTACCTTAATCCCCTCTTTTATCTCACACAACACACACAGGTGCTGCTCAGCTGTTCAGGCAGGCGTACGAAGCCGACCCTCGCAAGCTGGATTGGCTGTCTATGGAGGCTAAGCAGTGGTCAGATGCATCATACTTGGAGGACTGCTTAGATAAGGAGCTGAAGCTACAGTACAATACACGGTGAGTAAGTGGGGTGCTGCAGGCTACAGTACAGGCACACACGGTGAGTAACTGGAGTGCTGCAGGCTACAGTACAGGCACACACGGTGAGTAACTGGGGTGCTGCAGGCTACAGTACAGGCACACACGGTGAGTAACTGGGGTGCTGCAGGCTACAGTACAGGCACACACGGTGAGTAACTG
>Ga0307968_1004231_pt1:10000-11746 | contig 11746 bp, 15 predicted proteins | sample OrgLakmetagen650_FD_201834 | JGI IMG/M metagenome (GOLD analysis project Ga0307968, IMG submission 201834) | Saline water microbial communities from Organic Lake, Antarctica - #650 | ecosystem: Environmental > Aquatic > Non-marine Saline and Alkaline > Saline | place: Antarctica... | reverse complement strand
CCTCCCTCCATCTGACACACATAGGCGCGCACACACACACACATACACACACGTACACAAACACAAACATTCACAAGCGCAAGGAACATGTGATCCGCAGCGGTGTGCAAAAGATGGCGTGCAAGGAATGGCCCATCCTGGACTTTGCCCTATGTCCGTTTTATTATTGGGTCCTCTAGAGCATTTTGAAGGCCCAAATCCCTAACATTTGCCGCATAAATACCCTAATACCGTAGCGCATGCACAATCACATTACACACAGGACATGTAAACACACATGCACATGTGCAAAATGCATGCACACACCAACATACACAAGCACAAATACATGCATGCATGCGCACACACAAACACACACGTTTCTGTGTGCTAGCAAACCTGCTTGCCTAGAGCGCATATATTGATCTGTGTGCTCGCACCTGCACCACTCCCTCAAAGTTCCCCCCATAACGTCCCCCTCCTCCCCTGCCATGCGCCCCGCCACCCCCTCTAGCGAAGGCCCCCATGGCAGCTCCTCTGCCATGCGGGTGAAATTGATGCTGCCCTTCCATCCTGTGCCAGTCATAGAACACAGGTTGATAGTCTGGGGTGGAGTTTTTCTCAGCATTTAAGGTCACGGTTTTGCGCGCTCATGCTTTGTCTTTAGATGCCGGCTTAACTGACAGCGTCAGGAGAATGTACACAGAATCAGCCCTGAAGGTTGCGCTGACTCGGGCAGGCAAGGACTGATATGCTGGCATGCAAGCTAGGCACGGAAACGGCAGAAAAGTGTGGAGCGAGCACGAGCAGGCATCACATCAGACACATCCCTGGGGTCGATACATGGGGGGAAAGCAGATGGTAGAAGTCAGTTGCTACCGCACAGGCCGGAATAAGCATCATGCTATGAATGCCGCAGACTGACGAAGACGTTTGCATACAAAAGCACCAAACTGACATCATTATATGTATTCCTGGCAATCTCACACACAACTCAGGAAAAGGGAAGCAGGCCCAAACGATTCAACCAGCGCTGTCCGCAAGTCAATGATGTACGTGTTGCAGTTGTGCTGCTGCACATGTATGTTTAATCGAGCCATCACTGATGCCTGCATAACAAAACTGGCGTTCACAGACGTAGCTACAGACAGGGGCTGCATTCACAGACGTGCAAGCACTGCATCATTACACACATATACACATACATACACGAATTAACACTCGCACGCATGGGCTCACACACTGTTGCACATTGTAACACACGGCACAAGACAACACGCACACACACATTACAACAGTCACACATACACGTGAGGGAAATCAACAACCCTACAAGGTCCAAACTTAGGCTGCCTCCCGGAAAATGCAGGGGCAAAATCAGGGTGGACGTATGTGTGTCTGGACAGGGGGAAGGGGACAGGGGAAGGGGGGGAGCCTTGCTAAAACTTGAGGTACAGTTACGGGCGAGTTTCAGGCCTCCGGCATAAAAGAGAGCAACAGCTTCTTTTTGGTCCTTGTTGGCCTTTGGCTGGGCCATGCTGGCATACATAAGAAAAACCACGCACACACACTGAGAGACCTCTCACATGAAGACAAGACATGCTTGCACAAACATGCAGACAATTCACTCTTGAGCATTTTGTGCATTTAAGCAAATAACTGCGTATACACACAGGAATACACACACAAACTACATGTGTAAACACACGCATGCGTAAATATTTGAACGCCTCCTTACTGTACCTTGCAGTGCAGTGAAAGAGTGCA
>Ga0307968_1004231_pt1:0-7500 | contig 11746 bp, 15 predicted proteins | sample OrgLakmetagen650_FD_201834 | JGI IMG/M metagenome (GOLD analysis project Ga0307968, IMG submission 201834) | Saline water microbial communities from Organic Lake, Antarctica - #650 | ecosystem: Environmental > Aquatic > Non-marine Saline and Alkaline > Saline | place: Antarctica: Organic... | reverse complement strand
GACCTTCAGTCAAGAAATGCGACTGCTAGCCTGCTCATAAAAAGCAATTAGCTCATGGAGGAAATAATGATGCTTGTTATTGTTCTGGCTTTAGTTTACTAGTTGATGAAGGTCATCTGTAACACACACTCACACCAATTAGCTCTCCAATTCCTCAGATCTTGCTTAATGGTGTCAAAGTTCACGTGCGCGCCATTTTCAAACTAGGTCCACGAATAAATAAACTATCACTGTCAGACGACAGGAAAAGCACCAGCGTGGAGTGGAACGTGTACCCCAGAACAGAGAAATGATGGTTGCATTGGAAAGCGAGGTTCAGGAGTGTGGTGGATGAGACAAGATCACATGTGTTCAGGCGGATGAAAAGAATGAAGATGCGGAGTTTAAAGATGTTCAACAAAGCGTTTGTGTTATGGTGTATACCACCCTCCTACCTAAACGTAGTATCCCATAATGATGGAATTACCAAGCAGAAGAAAAAGAAGAAAAAGAAGAAAAGAACGCGGATAAACGTGTAAATGCTACCGGCATGGATTAGGAAAGGATTTTGATTTGTGTTCTGCACCACCCAATGGATACAGAGACACACAACATCCCACCTGCCAGGTCGGAGAATTGAATTAGGAGAAGCTTTTCAGTGGGGATCAGGTGGTTGGGAGGCAGAAACCTGCACACCACCAGGAGTATTGCTTAGATATTTGTAGTGGTTGTGTTCAATGTCTCGCCTCTTCTGTATGATTCTGTTGCGGATCTGATTGCTTTCATGAGTGCTGTGCATGTTGACCAGTAACTCCGAGGCTGTGGAGTGGGTTCCTTGTGTGGTTGCTGTAGATGGTGCCTGTTGCTCCTAGCAGGATGGTGTGAAGGGTTCTGCAGTGTCCGAGTAAGCGAGGTATTAGCAGCTTCATCGTTCTCGTGCCTTTTATGCTTGTTGGATAGGGGAAGTGTCTACACAATACTTATTTTCGAATATATGTATATCGCGTTTGTTTCGTTGTATGTCTCTTGGTTTCTTAGCCAGGGGGTATGGATTGGCAGCGCCCTCTTCTAGGTTATTACGAGCAAATCTTCCGCCTTGCATTATTGGCAGACCTAGTTTGACACCTCTTTGTTGGGTTGCGTTTGGGGCGTGGTTGCTGGGTCGGAGTAACTGTGATTGCGTCTGGCTTGCTGAAATTCCGCCGTTATTGTGCATTGAGATTGGAAGGTAAGAGCCAGGTTGGAACCATTCCTATCTGTGTCTCCTCTGAAGGGCGTATACTGCCTTCAAGTTGTATCCTTTTTGCATGACTGCCTACGTCTGCTTAGGCTAGCAGGCATGCACCCTGTATACCTTGTTGGATCGCTTTTAGAATCATATGGCCAGCAGCGAAATGCCTATTTATAATCACATCACAATATATACAATGGGATGGCTGCAGCCTGACAGCATGTGGCAGGTGCCGTCTAGCATCTGGCTGATGGGGTGGATCAGTGGGCCTTCTGTATGGTTGCACTGAGCGGCACGCTTTTGGTTGTATATTAAATTTGTGCAGCAGAGCTTGACATTGTTCTTCTTTCCAGAGGTGACACTTGCATTTTTCCAGAATGAGTCACTTATGTTTATCTCGACAATAATGCCAACCTTAATCAGTTATTGGTATTTTGTGTAGCATTGTGGACTGCTGGCTTGAAACCATTTTTTGATTTAGGACTTAGTCCGTGTTGGACGTGCATGTGTGCTTTTACAGCATCGAGATCTGAGAAAATGGAGATCCTTTCTGCTGGAGGCCCTGGTCGGCAGGTGTTAAAATTATCTGATATGTAAGCTGGGGGAGGGTTATCCACCCTTGCTGGCCTGAATATGGATGAATGGGGATGGACGTCGATGTTGATGTGGATATCATGACCACTTTAATTTTCCGCAGAGCACTTTGCTATGACATCAGCGCACTCATTCCCTAGGATGCCAGTAGGGTTAAACCCTAAGGGGGGGTGCGTGTGTGTGTATGTGTGTGTGTGTGTACGTGTGTGCGTGTGTGTGTGCGTGTGTGCGCGTGTGCGTGTGTGTGGTGTGTATGTGCATGTGTGTGTGTGTGTTGTGTGTGTGTGTTTGTGTCTGTTTATGTGTGTGTTTGTGCGTGCTTGTGTGAGTGCACTTGCAGCACGCACAGCATGGTGCCAATTTTTTGCTCTCACAGCCCCGATGGACGTGTCGCACACACCCTCTCCCGTGTTTTCGACCTCCAGGATGGGGTCTGTTTTGTCTGTTCTGGCACATATGCGCGCAACGGACGCTTTTTGTCTGTTCGAGTGCGCTTGCATCGCAAGGACCCCATCTCGGTCCACACTGGCACCTGCCTTTCGCTTCAGGCTGTGTTTTTGACTCCCTGGAACACACAAAAAGCTCGGTTATGCGCCATTCCTCCTGTGTGTGCATCGATGGCATCCTCAATTTACAGCACGCAGAGCACGGTGCTCGTTCTTGCCTGCACACCCACGATGGACGCGTAGCACGCACCTCACCCCATGTTTTCAACCCCCAGCAATGTGTGTGTGGTCTGTTTTGGCTGGTTTTACTACTGAATCACATTTTTCCACTCAACTTGCACCCCAGCAGATCAGCTCTTTTCTGGGTGCATCAGCAGAAGTTCAGGAGTGTGCATGTGGACTTTGTTTGTATTTTAAAAAGTTGGGCGTGGGCGGACGCACCCGTAATAATTATCAATAACGCATGCGTGGCCTCGCGCCTACGTAGAACAGCACTTCTTCAACAGGCACAGGGTGGATGCCAGCATGAGCTTTAACCTTGTAGAGATGGATAGTGTCTTTAAATAGCTGGATGTGGTGTACGATGGTTTCTAGGAGTTTGGCATGTTTATGCCGTTTCATGTGCTGGGGGTAGAGGATGCTATTTCCTATTTGCCATAGTGCACTGACGCTGTCTGTCGCGGTATGGGTGTGTTCAATTATCAAAGCAGCAGCAATTCCTGCTAGCTCAGCTCTGTTTATGGTTTTTACTGCTTGTCCCTCCAGGATCTACGGTGGTGGTTTTGTTGGATTGAGGGTGGTACACTCCAGCTCCAATACACTGAGATCCATTTTCTTTGTTTGTATTACAACTCCCATCTGTGAAGGCCTACTCTTTCCAGTTAGGGGCCTTGAGCTCTAGCAAGCGCTTTTGTTGTACATGATGGGAGGGGACCTGGCTGTGTATTGGTGGTATTGCCAATGTTTGCATTGATTACCGTTTCTTGACTCTTCGGGGAGCCTACATGTTTGCCGTCCTTGGCAGTATCCTTTCAGTTGGCAATTCAACAAAACATTGAATGGTGCCTGCGTTTTTAAACTTCCAGATTTCCGCTGGTGATAGGTCTTGTTTTATGTATGCTAACCAAGATGGTTTGTTTGCATTAAGTTGCTCCCTGGCAGCTTTGTTCCAGACTACTAAGATACGCATGCCCCATAATGCTTCTAGCAGGGGTGGTGTTTCTTATGCGGTAGGATATCATGATCTTATCTGACTAATTTTGCTTGGCTTGTTTGTTTGGCTTGTTTAGCTTGTTTGTTTGTGTGTTTGCTTTGTTTGGCTTCCCCAGCTATTTAAACGAGACTAGGCAAAACAACTTCAACTGAAAACCAGCTAACCAAATCACACGAATTGTCACTGCCCCCATTTTCGTGACACAGTGCAAACATCTTTGTCGTCGGTTTTGTGAAAAGTGTTGGTGCTATTTTCCATCCAGTTTGGGAGCAGCAGGAAGGTAGCAATTGCCTCTTGGTTATTCAGGGCAGATGCGGTTGCATATTGCACTATTTTGAGCATGTGCTTATCGTCATACATTGAATGGCGGATGGAGATTCCAGTGAACTGTGTGGAGAACGCATCTGCTCTGGAGCTAAATACTCTGTCTCTTGGATGGGCTGTCCAGAAATCTTTGAGTTTTGGGGTAAAATCTAGAGGTGAGGCCATTCTTTTGTGGGCATGGTCGTAAGAGGCTGTCATGTAATGGGTGGGCAGAGCCCGTTAGTATGAGCATTCAGCCTTGCCTGTCATTAAAAGTCGTGAGAGTTGACGGATTAGTCCTTGAATTTCGGTTGCAAGGTTTTGGACGGAGGGATTCAACAGGGCGTGTATACCTTTTCAAGACGAGCAGAGTTATATGCATCCTATAAAATGCTGAGGCGCTGAGGGGTGATGGTGCCGGAGCATTTACCATTTATCCTCGTCCCGGATCCTCTTAAGTCTCTGTTGTTTCTCTTTTTTATCGTTGGTGGGGATCTGGCTAGTGTGAGCACTAGTTAAGAGCCTTTCCTTGATGCCCGCTGGTATCTACCCGGCGTAGACTTTTATGTTTACTTTTATCATCTACGCCGAACACACATGTCACCTCTGGGAGGATCTGGAACTTGGGAATTAGGCAAGCTGGGCAGTGCCATTCATCTGTTTGATCTGCGCTTGGGCGGGCATCTTGGTTGTGGTAAAAACCAAGTTGCATGAGGGAATCCCAGCTTGAGTGGTAGGTGTCAACTGGTTGGGAGATTGGTACATTGGTACAATCTCCCAACCAGTTGACACGTACATGGTTGACATTTGACACGTACATGGTTGACAGTTGGGAGAATGGTACATGTTGCTTTGGTGAGGGATGGTTTGAAGATATCAAGGTGCTCCTTTTCCTTAATCTGTCATGCTAAATCAGTGGCATGGACGAACGAATCGTATGATTTCCCCTGGGATTTATGATGTGAACACCGGTTTTACGATCATTTGGCCAGTTTAAATGGTCCTCTTATAACAAACTTGCTCTTTCTCAGACACCCATCATCACTTCAGTGCGTTGCTTGAGCCGTTGCCTCTTTCTGAGGTGGAGAAGGAGGAGACGTTAAACACACCTTTATGGGGGTCTGGGCGGACGCAGACATCTAGCGCAACGTATGGCTCATACTTGCAATCCATGCTCACGCTGGTACAATGATTCGTCGTGAGTCGTGACACAGCACTGTGGGGAGTTGTTTTTTTACCGCCTGCGTAGGTTTTCCTCTTTTCTTTCCATGTTTTGCTCAATAAGATGACGGATAGTGTTCAGGGTATGGTACATGGTGACACTGACGTAGTTTGGCAAACTGCTATCACGCATCAGATGCTGTTCTAAGTGAGTTCTAATAAATCCCTGTTGTTCTAATGACCCTACTGGAGTGCCTCCCTCAAGCATGGACAGCAAGCCTGGACAGCATCTTCAACCAGCCCCCACCAGCCCCAACGTCCCACAATGCAGCCATCGAGCTGCTTCTAAGCCATACAAAGTGGCTGTTGCCCCACACCCCCCCTCAGCAGCAGCCCCAACAAGACCAACAGCACCAACACGGCGCAATACAGTCATCGCCAGGTCCACTCAGCCTCAGCTCCTCCACCTTCACAGTGCGTGCAGCGACAAATTTCCTCATGCAGCCAAGCCAAACAGCTAGGATGGAAGCCTGGCAGCAATGCACAGAGTCAGCTATTACCTTAGCCGCCCCCACTCAGCCGCAAGAAGAAACGCGCCACACAGCCCTGGCCATAACAAAGGTGCTCCGAACGCGAGTACGCCAAGTATGGAGGCTCTCATGGGAGAATAACCGGAAGGAAGTTTGGTGGCGCCTACTCCAGCATGGTGTGGTGGGAGCAGGGGGCCACGGATGGCCCATGAAGCGGGAGACAGCTTGCCCTTGTGGCTGGCAACACTCAGCCGCATCGCCACGTGCTGCACAGGCGCTACAACTACGGGAGCACGTCTTTTGGAATTGCACAGGAGCTTCAGCCATCAGGCGAGCCATACAACACAACCTCCCAGGTTCCGTGCAGCTGCTACCACGGCATGTGTGGCTGCTAGAGCAGCCATAATGCCAAACAGTGAGGAAGGAAGTGTGGTATGTTGTGTGCCTAGCTGCACTGACTGCCATGTACATATTAAGAGCTAGGGGTATGATGTTTAGCACGCTGGCCAGGACAGGCTTAGAGCCCGCAGGAGTAGAAACTAGGGCAGTTGATCTTCTCCTCTCAGCCTTAAAATACTTTGCAACCTGCAAAGGTAGTGTCTCCAGTTTCTTTGACCTAGGCCAGGCTCACCCCTTTGTGTATGCTAGGCCAAACGGCTCCTTAGCCGTTTCACTGCAGCTCCCTCCATACATAGCGTGTCTACCTCCTTGTTCTAGGTATAGGTTGGCCTGCTTCCCCTGAATCTTGGCTCCTTGTAGTTAAAACAACCCGACTGTTGTCATCTAAACCTTTCTTGTGTTTCCCTAGCTTGGGCTCGTTGAGAGTGATGTGTTGGTGCAGCTGCAGTGTCTGTAGGGGAACTCTCTCTTCTCTTTGGGTTGTGTTGGAGTTGGTTTTGGCGCACCAGTCATCGCAATGGCTTAGTTGCTTCTATCCTGGCTAACTCTTAGCTTCCCTAGTTTTTTATGATGAGTGCCTGGCGGTGGTGTAGCTAGATCAGCCCGTTGCCCTTTTTCCTCTTTACTAGCCCTGTCTTCCTAAACCTTGCTCTTTTCTACATGGGCACCAAAGTGCGCAGGCTTTCCTTTCTTCTTTCTTACCCATGCTTGACCTTCCCGTGTACGTTTTGCCCGTCTTCTCATCACCCTGGTTGTCCCCCCTACTTTCTGTTATCGCTTCCAGCCTGCCTCTCTTGCTTCCTTTTTCTTAATCAGCTTTCAGTTCGTTTTAACTTTGTAGTAGGGAGTTTGCTATCTCCCCTTGACCTATGTAATATGCGATCATCATCTAAATGAGAGGCGTTTGTTCGTGTCTCTCATTTAGCAATTAACATGCATAGATAACCAGCCAAAAAAGTAGCCTGTATGCTTGTAATATGTCCAAATTATTATATGTGTTAAGGAATAAGTCCCTTGCAAGACATGTTGCTTGATCGACACATGATCAGCAATTTTCTGGATTGATTAAGAGATGCTTCTACTGACGGGTCTTTCCCTTGTCATGACGAATCATGGTAGTGCTGTTCACCCCCAAACCAAGTTGCCCCAAACCAAATTTTGACTTCATGGGTGTTTAAATGGGGCAAAACCGGTTTGCAAAGCCGGTCTCAGTGTCCTGAGTGGTGCAGTGGTTGGGGAGATACAGGGGGTGGCTGTTTTGGCTTAGATTGAGCCACTTTCAAAAAAGACGTGGAGCTTCAGCTGAGCAGGCAGATTCATTCAAAATAAAGTTAAAAGTCGCGCTGCACCGGTTTTATGAGCCCCCGTGCACCAGCTGTCGAGTTCGCGAAATTTGACTTTCGGGTGTGTTCCCCGACCTCGGTGGTGTAAAAACTCGCCGGTTTTGTGATGAGCTCATTCTTTGTTATTATAAGTATGTTCCTGTTGAATATGAGCTCGCGATTCTGAGGAGCAGCAGCAGCAGCAGCAGCAGCAGCTGGAGTGGCACCTGTGCAGCACCTAGGAGGGCTGCAGCAGCGTTGAGGGCGAGACCCACCCTGTCCTAGACCTGTATGAAGGTAAGGGGCATGTCATGATGCAAAG
>Ga0307968_1004225_pt1 | contig 11756 bp, 13 predicted proteins | sample OrgLakmetagen650_FD_201834 | JGI IMG/M metagenome (GOLD analysis project Ga0307968, IMG submission 201834) | Saline water microbial communities from Organic Lake, Antarctica - #650 | ecosystem: Environmental > Aquatic > Non-marine Saline and Alkaline > Saline | place: Antarctica: Organic Lake... | reverse complement strand
GGGAGTGTTGCACGCACTTGAGCATTTTTGTGTCATCATACACTGGGTGGCAGATTGAGAAACCTGTAAACTTGGTGGCAAATGCATTGTAATTGGCACCAAAGACAATGTCACGGTGACATTCGCTCCAATATGAGGAGTTCTATTCCGGCTCGTATCCACCGAACTGCTGGAGGGGGATTTTTACACTTGTGCCCAATACCAAGCATAAAAAGGGGTACTAACTAACGTTCGGTTGTACTCGCCTCCAAGAACTAGAGTACTTCTGCGAGTACTCAGCAGTTCCCAGGATCAAAGTCCAGAGCAGACGCCATTTTTTCTTTTGAGACCATGGCACCTGTTGTAATGCTGCACTGGTGTGTTAAGGTAGGATACAGGAGTAGGATTCTAGTGTTAGTTGGCTTGCCTTAGGGGTTTTGAGGCGTGCTTGGTGGTCTTGAAGCAGACCCACATTTTCTGAGGCTAGGCATTGAACAGGAGAAGACTTTTGTCAGTGTAATCCGTTTTTCTGAACTTCATGGAACCTTTCTCTTAAAAGGTGGAAGCACTCAGGAGTTATCATGCCTATGCATTCGCCATCTGGCTTATATATGCAGGCCGCTCTAGCTTCGTACAATTTTGGGAGGGAAGCCTTGTGTGTGGCGTTAATCATTGGCTATCTGTTTTGCGCAATCTCATCTTTCAGGCGGACAAGGTCTACCGTTCTGATCCAAACTTCATAGTGCCCCGTGGGAGTGATGTCCACATGTGGATTGGTTGGTTGCATATCGAAGCAGGCCTTTTACCTTATTTCTTTGCCTTGTGTGGATTTCCATCTGCTATTAATTATTGATGTGCAAAAACCTTGCCTCTCTAGGTTGTCAAGTCCTTCATCAAGGGGGGGTGCAATTTGCTTAGCTTCATAAATTTGAATCATTTGCCGAAAGCTTGCCCATGAGTGCAGTAGTTCTTTTGGCTCCCAGGTGGGGCTCCAGGTTACCTTGAGTAATTCGTGTTGTGATGCATGTGACCTAGCTTCTTTTTCGTCTAGGGAGAGGTCGTGACAGGCAGGACAGCTCCAGTCAGACTGTGCATATATGTTAATTCTGTCTTCTTCCTTGTAGCATTGGAGCTGTTTTAGACATGACCAGGGTAGGTGCGGTTGCATACGCTGCATTGGTACATATCTGTGGTAGGTAGATTTCCTTGTTCTGTGTGTTCCTCACGTGTTCCTGGGTCACAGCAGATCTCGCAGCCGGCATCTTCCACATCTATGCGGGCAATAGGCTCCGTGCTGATGATGGATCTGTTTTTGTCGGCTTTAAGCAGGCGAAGAGCCCATTTTTCAATTATCAAGGGCTCATAGTGTGAGGTACTGCTCTTGGTCTTCGGCTTCTGTTTCATCTGCTCTGCGTTTGTTGTTGACGTGCAGGCGATGGTCTACCACTTTTGCAGCTTGCAGATGGTATTGGTATTGGTACATACAATTATAAGCATCAGATGGGTCATTGAAAGTTCCCGCAACGCAAACCTTTTTGTAGCCCCAAAGAGAGGTTGCCCTATTTTCAGGGTCAAGGGTTTGTACCGCAGAGTACGATATGTCATTATTATGTAATTTGTATTCTGGTTGTCATTGGTGCTTTTTCCCCTTGGGCTTGGACGGCTGTTCATTTGCCTGTGGGGCGAGTGTTTGTTGTCTATCTGCTAGCCTTTGTGATTTCCTTTGTGTAGTGTTTTGTATTTCGCTATCGTGGGTTGCTGCGGGGGGTTCAGGTGGTGTCCCCGCGGAATATGGGCGTTTCTTGCAAGCATCCTTGATATGGCAGTCTTCTCCATTGGCATCTTGAGTCTCATACCTCTGAGTCATGGAGCGTGTTTGCCTTTGTGAAGATCCTGGACTTTGATGCTGGGGAGCATGTTGTAATAAGTTAACATCATCAGGTTGTCCTTGGGAGCACTGGTGCAGATCTTCCGATCGTCCAGTTTTGTTAGTATTGCCTTGAATCTGTCTTGATTGAGATGCGTCATGCTCATCAGGGTCCTGGTGTGTGCGCTTTCTGTTCGTGCTCGTTAATCTATTGTTAGCAGCAGATGTACAGGGTAGTTCCTGCCTGGTCATGGCACCGGTTTGCCTACGTGTGGTTGCAACACTTTGAGGTTGTATTTGTTCTGAACCGACCGCTGCAGGTCTGATATTTTTAGTGGGTTGCTCCTCTATGTCTATTGCCTCTGTATGATTTCCTTGTAGGGGCTGTTGTGACAAAATTTGGTTGACTCTCTGGACATTATTGTGTATGATGCTAGGGGTGGGCTGGCTAGCTGATTGCTGCTTCCTCACCCGTCTAAGAGTTACAGGGTGTCTTTGAAAGGTTGGGGGTGCGTCGTGCGGTGTGTGTTAGGCATTGGGAGGATATTAGGTGCTGGGCGTAGTGTGCGTACGCAAATGGTTGCTTGTCTTTCTGTCCTTTCTTGTTCAAATGCCTGGCGCAAGCCCTCGATGGGCATTGGGGCTGTGTATACTTTTCTTTCTTCAGTCAAGGTGCAAGTTCAGTCAAGCATCCCTTGCTCCGGTGCCGAGTCGTTTCTTGAGCTATGTCTTGCGTGGTCACAGTCGTTGAATCTGTGTTAAAGAGAGCAGATAGTCGGTTTAAAGTGTAAAGCGATGACAAGTTCATCAGAGCAGTGTCTCCCAAATCTTAGTTTAAGGGCGTTACCGGTGATTGTATGTGTGATATTTGCTTCCAAGAGGTCAGTGGGAGTGGAGGCCCCCAGTGCTACAAGGGGCTTGGCGATGACGTGTACCGGGTTTTCAAGGTTGTACACAATCCGCTTGGATGAAACAAGGGCTGAGATCCATTTCAGGTCCGCAGAGAAATGTCTGTTGTTCTCTTTAATAACACACATATTAGAAAATTCAATACTAAGCAGCTGCCGTACCCGCATATTGAATCCTAGGAGGCGTCTCAGAGGGATTGATGACTTCCTGTGTTGTGCTTGTAGATCAAAGGCTTTTTGTCTTCAGAGGGAAATTTCGACTGCAGAGCAGCTTCTCTGTTATACATGTATGTCTCTGACTTTTATGGTTCATGCTGTGTATTAGGGCTTCGGCATTTCGCCTGTGATATTCCACTGAAATTGAATGGCATCCTAGGCCAAAGTCATCTTTATTCTCTCTGATCATGGCAGTGGGGGTGCTTTTCATGAACTTGAATTTATGCTTGATCAGGCTCCCAAACTTATTGTCCCAGTCGTTTAGTCGGTCAGGGTCGCAGGGGGTGACCGGAAATGCATACGCTATGCTTGGCATGATTGCGGTATTTATAATGTGTATGGCCTGCCAGGGGGAGGCGTATGAATTTCTGAGGCCTGTGAGTTTTTGTTTTAACATGTGTATTGGTGTGTCCAGTTCAGGCTCATAGTAAGCTCAACGCCAAGATAGGTAAGAGGGTCGTGTTGCTCAATGAAGTGTGCATGTTGTCCTTGGACAAGTATTTTGTTGGAGAGCTGTGTCCTCAGATGTTTCTTTGGGTCTTTTCCCCACACTCAGGTGTAAGCGGGTCACCGTTTTTGCACTAACGTTTTTCAAGCCATTCAAAAACCCTATGGCCTCATCGTGGGCAGAGTCTACCATTTTTCTCGTGTGTTGGAGTTTTCGAGTAATACCGTACGCTGGATCCTGTGCTGCATATGTGAATGCTTGCTTACCTTTTTCTGAGATTGTCCTACATAGTGTTTTTGGTGGTTTGGGCTGTGGGGTCGGTGGCTTGGGTACAGGGATGTTGAAGTTGAGTGATTTTGTAGCTAAATAGGCTACAAGGGGGACATGGTCGCTGCGATAACCCATCGTTTCACAGGTCCTGGGCACGTGGACAATGTCAGCAATGTGTTTGGGGAGAAGAATGTCGTCAATACGGCCATTGCAGTAGGCAGCACTCCCTTCTGCGTTGCAGGTTGAGATGGTCTGCAGTTGTGTCCGAGGTCGTGGGCTGTGTGTTGGGTCACTATATTCCTCAATTGGTTGGAGGCTGTTTTTACTTACAAACTCCCGACACATGTGATCATAGGTGTAAGATTTGTTACTAGATCAATCACTTTCAAAATATGTGGCATTCATCTCCCCCACTATGAGGGAAATGCATGAAGAATTGCTGTCAAGTATGTTGCTGATCTGTAGGTCCATGTCCCTACGTTTGTTGAGAGCTTCTGGGCTATTACCTCCGGCTGGCCAGTAGGTTCCAACCACTAGGAGGTTTTTATCTTCAGAGTGAAGTGTTATGGCCACTATCCTACCATCGTTGTCCTGGTATGTGAGCTATGCACGTGACATGCTGGCAACCTTGGTGCACACACAGACGCAAGTTCCGCCAGTGCCTTTTTGTGAGGACCACCATTTGTAGCCTGTGAGCAGTTTATTCAGCCAGTTTCTATTTGTGGAGTTGTGAAGCTTTGTTTCTGACACGACAAAAATATCCGGTCTATGCATGTGGAGGCATTGCTTCATGTCGTATTTGTTTGTGTTCAGGCCCCGGGCATTCCAAGTAAGGAGTTTTAGGCCTTGCTTGTCCCTTGAGGTATTTAGGATGCTTGCCTGGTGGATTGTTTGTGGTCCTGCGGCTGGTTATATGTGTGTGCGGAGGTATCGTGATGCAGGGAAGCCAAAGGATTAGGTGAATATTTTGTTTCTCCGGTATCAGTAACAGTGGCGCATTCCATTTGTTTGGACGCTGCGTTATCAGCAAGATGAAATACTGAGCCTGGCTTTAAGTGGTTCCAAACAGAGTCTGTTTGGATGATTAAAATATTGCCGTACAGATTATTCCAGTCTTGACACCATTTAGAGGGATAGGGCACTCATTCCTGGAATCTAGGACAAACCATCAACCCGGCAACCACTAGCATTGTTTAAATATCTTTTTATTTGCATGGCCTGCATTTGGGGTGGTTGTAGTTATGATCACAGCAGATTTACAAGCAGCAGAGGCGAGCACGTTTTCCAGGAGTTCCTCAGTAATTTGGCCTGGACATAGATCCGTATGGTCCGTGTAATTTAAGTAATAGCTAGTTTCTGAGTTCCAAGGGCAGTGAGAGAGGTAGTGGTTAATTATCAAGCTATTGAAATTTCCTATTCCAGGGGTATAGTGGTTTTGCAGTGAGGCAGTTTGGGCAGTTCTCGCAGCTAAGTATCCTACATTTTTGCAATGTGCTGTAAGATTAGTTCTCCTAAGAGCAGATGCCTTCCCATGGCCATATTAAGAGAGTGTACCAGACAGGATGCTTTATTTTTTTTTTCCATATAGAAGTCTCCATCAGTAAGTGTATTTGCGTTTTGCAGGTGACATAGTTTATAACTCTGGAACGAACTGAACTCATGAGTTTTCTTTACCCAATTCTTCTTTTCTTTTCTGGTATTTCATTTGTTTCTATGGCTTCGCTCAGTCACACCTTAAGTTTGGCAGAGGCATGTGTTTAATTCAGGGTAGTTTGGTCGGTTGGCGATTGGGTGTTTTTCCGTGATTTCTTGTCATAGCAAATTACTGTCACTGCAAAGTATAAGACTCAGCACAACAATCTATACTGGCTTCACCAGCTTATTGAACGAGACTAGGCAAAAAGTCATCAACTGAAAGACCAACTAACAAAATCACACGAATCGTCACTGCCAACAATTGGGCGTGACATTCTACTGGCGTAGCTCGCTGTTGTTATTGCCAGCTTCTGGACTTGATATTGGACAAGAAGAACAACCGAAGTCCCTCTCTCAGTATTGGTGGGGGAGGCTCACGGCACTACGGGCAATGTGTTTCCTTTTCCTTATTTGATGCAGGGAATGTTTTGCTGCCTGCGTAGTTTTTCTTTTCTCACAGTGTAATTGTATGTGCTCAGACAGCATGTCTGAGTAGTCCCCTAGCTCTGGGGAGGCAAAGGCGCAGCAGCCTGTCTAAAAGTGTTTGTGTAGTTGTGTTAGCATTTGTCATTGCTTAAGAGGATTAAGCAGGAGCACGTAGGACTCCACCGTCACAAGAGGTTGAGTTGAAGCATTCCTGTGCACAGCTCGTTCCGCTGTCCTTGCTGAGAGCTGCTCACACTTCGACACGCAATCCTGTCATAACAACAAACCAGCTTCTCCTTCCGCTCACCTGGCTGATTTGTGTGGCAGAAGCAGAAATGCCACGTGCTCTCATCTACTTAAAAATCAGGGGAATATTGGTGGCGCTATCTGTCTTGTACTTTGACTGATACAGCTGCTGGTCATGACAGCTTGCTCTTATCCTGGCTGGACCCTAGCTCCTCTTCAATCTATAACTGGGTGCCCTTCTAATAGCGTAGGTACCCATGCCTCAGTTTTCAGATGGTCCTCTGATAGCTCTTGTCTTTCTAGCCTCCTTTAGCAACGCACAAGTTTTTATTATTTTGCTTGTTGGGTCCTACGTATCCTTTTGTGCACAGAGCGCATCACCGAGCAAGTTTTGCTGCAATGCAAGTGCAATGCAGGAGCACCAAATAAAAGGCCTTGTCAGATCAAGGTAAATGGGAGTGTATGAAGCCAAGCTCCATTGGGTCTAAAGCAAACTCTTCCACCAGCCTGCATCCTTTCCTGTTTTCACTGTCATCCCCGTCACTGCTGACCACACATGGCTGTAACCCTACCCCTCCATTTACGTTTCCTTGTGCTGGCTCTGCTTGTGCCTGCCCCTCAGGCAGCCATTGTGCTGGCTCCAATTCAATACCTCCTTCCTCCTCCCCTTCCTGCATTTCTTTTCCATGCCTGCTGCTTTGCCTGGCCCGCTCTGTTTGGTCCATGTCTTTGCTTTTGCTGCTGCTGTCTGTAGATCCATCACTGCCAGTGTTTTCTTTGCGTGCTTTGTGGGTAAGTTCAGCAGTTTGCACGTGGGGCACGAGGAGATCATGTGAGAATCCCAAATACCTGAAAGTGTAGGAAAAATTGAGTTATTAACAAGTGAATTTTCTGCAAAGCAAATGAAGTCTTGCATGTGTTAAACAGTTGCCAGCCACCCTATGTAAATAAATACAGTCCCATAACTTTAACACCTGTCTGCAAACCAGGAGGTCAAATCTGCACACATGACTAAGAACCACCCAACCAATTTATATGCAAACTCCGTACCCAGACTCTTGGAAAAGGTGCTGGTAAAGGGCGTGTACGTAGTGAATGCGTGATTTGGGCAGGGCTCCCATTCGGAGCAGCAAGAGGGCAGGCTGAGACAAAAGGCCGCTGCCGCCCGTTAGCACATCAGGACCCTGCACGTACGAAAGGAAAAATAATCGACATACATACTTGAATTAGTACCTGCATACATACAGTGAGTGAAAGAGATCGTGTGATTATTGCCAACAGGCGTTGGTGTCGTATGTGAGCACCGTCACATTCTTTATTGCTGAGAGCAACACACATCCCATCTATAAGTATATAAGTATGCTTGGTGTCGTATGTGAGCACCGTCACATTCTTTATTGCAGAGAGCAACGCACATCCCATCTATAAGTATATAAGTATGCAGCGCCGCTGTTGTCATTGATTGGGCAGCTGCTCCAGAATCCCTGCAAACCTTGAGGTCTCCCTGGACATCCTTGTAACAGCATGGGAATTCCAGCATTTGGCAGTGGTAAGACCCTATTATTCAATTTGTGATTATTCTTCCCATATATACATGCATGTAATAACATGTGTTGCCTCAAAAGTGTAGCACGCATCCATCTTCAACTACAAACCAGGCCCCTTGTTATTTCCACCTGAGTGTGTAGGGAGCTCAAAGCCTCATACACGCAGGTGCCCGGGCACGACACATGCAGCATGGCAAGCCTGCATTGTTAACGTTGTGAGGAATCTGTAAATACACTTGCAGTGTGTGTGTGTATGTGTGTGATATCACATAACTCATAGTAGGTTTCACACCGCACGTGCGCTGCTTACTCAATTGCCAGCAAATGTATCGAGCTGTTGTAAGAGGCAGTCACTGTTGTTTCAAAATCATCAACCTCCCTCAATGCATGCTTTCACTGAATGGGTTGTCTTGATTTCCTCGTCAGCCTTACCTTCTTCCTGGTTGAAGCTGCATCGCAGCGTAATGAGTGAGCAGAGATCCGATGCTAGTGGTGGGCAGAGGTGCATGAGGATCACTGACTAGGGCAAGCTGCTCCTGCTTGACCTGCGAGTTGTGTGTGTATATGTGTGTGTGTATGTGTGTTGGGGGGGGGGGGGAGGGGGGGTCTGCACACACACACACACGCACACACACACACGCACACACACACACACACACCACCGAGGTAGGGAGCTGCTCTTGCTTGACCTGCAAGTGCAGGGTTAGGTCAGACAGAAGGCAAAAGTAATAATTTCACCAATAACAATCGGTACACTTCCATACTTAAAAGAGACCAGAACATTTTTTGACTTGCGAGTGCGCATGGTGGACCTGCACGTGCAAGGTTAAGTAAGTCAGAAAGCAAAATGCAAAATTTGTCTCTGATGAGGACCAGTGTGCACCCAAAGGAAAAGAAAAAGAAAAATCTACACAGACAGTGAAAAACCACTCTCCACATTTATTAAGGAAAAGGATCCACTTTGGTACCGGGTCAAAATACAAAATTGACACTGAAAAGGATCAGTGTGCATCGGCTCACGAAGAGGTGCCCCCAAATCACGCAAACATCCAAACTCAACAAACTTTGCCCATCTACACAACACCCCCACCACAGCCACGCTCGGCAACACACCACAGGCACCCCATTACAAACAACTTAATCAAAGGCCCACCACCTACACACACAGATCCATCAACAAGTAATGGACACCCCAACCGATCCTCTGTTTTTGACACACCCAACTTAGAGCCGCAAACATCCCCTGCCTCCTCTAATATTACAACCGAACCTCGAACAGAAATTCAAGGTCATGCTAACGTACCTACACCTACGTACCTACACCTTCATTTTCAGAGGAAATTACCCCCCAATGTACAGAATCCAATGCTCGACCCAGGAAACGCACAGCACATGACAACATATCCCTCACTGAGTTTCCCCAAACACAACACTCCCTCGCCACAACGGTGGAAAGGCCTCCACCCTCACCACGAACGGAAACCCCGCGCTCACAACGCTACTCACAAAGAATATCCAACCAAACACAAAGGAACCACAACTCTATAAGCACATCGCCGACACCACTGCCACAAACTACAGCTATTACCTGCTTCTCTGAGCCTGCAGCCACTAACCAACTGGCCACTCTCTCCCAAGACAAACAAGCAATGCGTGCACGGCAAGCGCAAGATGTCCTCCCCGGTACCAAAAAGAGGACACGCAGACAAACAAAAAGTCAGCAACATACGCCCCTGACTCAAACCATAGACACTGTTGCTTTAACTCTCAAATAGTAATCCAGCCTACTGAACCACAACCTACACACAGTCAGCCAAACAAACGCACCACACGCTCACAGATCACTACCACCATGCAACACAAGCGTTCACACAAAAAAGCACTCCTCCCACCCAGCATATCAATACCATCAACCCGATAACTTACCAGATACACACCAACTTAACCTATGAGATTGCAAACCACCCAGCACCATCATCACAGCACAGACCCCAAAGGAAAAGAAGATGTGAAGTCCTCGATATACCCCATAACCTTCCTAGCCTAAACCTGACCCCCCTGCGCACCACGCATACTCAAAAAGAACTCTGGACGTACAAGAAGGATAATGCTTTTTCAATGACACCCACAGAGGCCATCAACACACTCTACTATGATGATATGGATATCCAGCGCAAAGATATTTGGAGGTTCTTTACTCCCAAGAAAAGAGACAGAGATGATACACCCCTAAGACAGAAACAATACCACACTTACTATGCCCCCATGAATATTGAAAGATGGGCCCTACCCCTCTTTAAATCAGTTGGACTAGTGCCCAAATCCAGTAAGACTATTGCCCGGAGCTAAATCAAGTGCGCAAGCTGCAAAATTTGATCCTACCATCTAGGACTTGAATCTCCAGACCTCTCCCCACCTTTTAAAGACATGTACATCTGTGACGTCTGCAACCGTACCTACCACTGGAAATGCTTGCTTAAAACAAGCTACTGCAATGCCACTGAAAGGGAAGCTATTGATGCCAATGATTCATGGGCCTGCCCTGCCTGTATCAATCTGAATCAAGATAAAAAAGAAAAGCCGTATCTTCTTTCAGAAAAGAGAGATCGTGGAAGTCTCATGGAACCCAACCTGGGAGCCAGAAGAATTACAAAACACATGTGAAAGCTTCAAGCAGAGCCTCAAAAACTATGAAGAGCAAATCACCGCACCAAACTTATCTCAGCCCGCATCAGATGAACACCTAAATAATCTTTAAAAACAAGGGTTCTCTGCCACCCAAGAGGGCAATACGTACCAACTCTAAAATGTCGATCTTCGGAACAAAGTCAGCTTTGACATCCAACCCACCAACCCACAGGCTGACATCACGGCCACAGGGCATTGTGAGTACTGGATCACAACCATTGATCTCATGAAGTATCAAGAAAAGGATACCCTATCCTCCCCAGATGACACTATGCTTCCTGAAGTGTACACTGACACAGTAGCCTGTATTTACAATGTCGATGAAAAGTGTAAAAGTATGCTTACTCCCGAGCGCCTAAACATACTACAAAAGGCATTTGACAGGGCAAAACGCAGCGGTCTACACGATCACGTCCAGCCTCCTCCCATTATCTTTGCATCAGAACTTGTAGGCCTCATCGCACGTAAAGACATCTCTGCTTCTAAGCATACGAACAAGCAAATCAAAGACTCTTTTGCACGGATACTCCCCTCCCACATTGCCACCCCCTGTCAAAAGGCCCTGGTCACTAAAGAAAATTGGCATCCCCCCTTGACTATGAACCCAAATCCCCCCATTACTGGAGTGAGCACCCAAGGGACAGTGTTTGGAGCAAACACTAATGCCTTCTCCTCCCGATTTTCTGGGTTCTCCATCTGCCATCCCATCCACCATGAAAACACCATGTTCTAAGGAAAAAGACACGCCATCTAATCTGCTGCTGTCAGCACAGAGGAAACAGCCACATTCATGCTCCTCCCTTCATGGAATAAAGATATGACCACAAATCCCTATGCATCACTCTGCCGCAAATACCCACACATATGTAAATTCCTGGGCACCATCCCATTAAACCAACTCCAGTATGCGAGAGTGCCCTTCTGGAACAACATACAAATACCACTTTCCAAACACTCCTGGGAATTGCAAATTATTGCCATATGGAACACCAAGGGCAGGGTCTGCCTTAATGCTCACAACAAAGACTGGCTAAAAGAACTTGCCAAAGAAATCCCTGAGGCAACGTGGGAAATTCAAAACATACATAACCATCCCTACCAATCAGCCTTAGGTTCCGGACAACACTCAGGACTCAACAAATTTAATAAGCTACCCAATGACCACCCTCAAGCCCCAGAAGGCCCAGATAAAAAGTGCCCTGATTAGCACTGACCAACCTCATAATTATTGTAATATCGACGAAGCACCCCAAAACAGCTCCAGCCAAAACCTAACCCGTAAAGTAAAAGATTGGCAGGATTGGACCTACACTGATGGCATGCTTCAAAAGAATAAAGAAGGGCAAGACACCGGATCAGGTGTATACCACCCTCACTTAAACGTTTCCCACTATGTAAACCCAAAAGGCATGGGTATAACCAACACCATCTCACGGGCAGAGCTAGCAGCTATAGCAGCTGCAGTC
>Ga0307968_1004222_pt1 | contig 11762 bp, 16 predicted proteins | sample OrgLakmetagen650_FD_201834 | JGI IMG/M metagenome (GOLD analysis project Ga0307968, IMG submission 201834) | Saline water microbial communities from Organic Lake, Antarctica - #650 | ecosystem: Environmental > Aquatic > Non-marine Saline and Alkaline > Saline | place: Antarctica: Organic Lake... | reverse complement strand
TGTACTCCTTGCCTTTCTCCTACCTGATTGTTGATGTGTGTATCCAGCGTTCGTGCCCACACAGAAGTCCACCTGTGTGTGCATTCCTCACCTTGCTCCTGCCTGATTGCTGATGTGTGTATCCAACGTTCCAGTCCACACAGAAGTCTGCTTGTGTGTACACTCCTTGCCTTGCTCCTGCCTGATTGTTGATGTGTGTATCCAGCGTTCGTGCCCACACAGAAGTCCACCTGTGTGTGCATTCCTCACCTTGCTCCTGCCTGATTGCTGATGTGTGTATCCAACGTCCGTGCCCACACAGAAGTCCACCTGTGTGTGCATTCCTCACCTTGCTCCTGCCTAATTGCTGATGTGTGTATCCAACGTTCCAGTTTACACAGAAGTCTGCTTGTGCTGTACTCCTTGCCTTGCTCCTGCCTGATTGCTGATGTGTGTATCAAACGTTCCACACAGAAATCCACTTGTGGATTCCTTGCCTTGCTCCTACCTGATTGTTGATGTGTGTATCCACCTGACGCCACGCCAGGTAATCGCGGAGGGTCTTCAAGTCTGGATACAGGATTGCCCTAGGTATTTGGGCACGAGTGTGGACAGCGAACAAAAAAAGCTGACTTTACATAGAAAACAGTGGACAGTGGACAGCGAACAGTGGACAGTGAACAAACAAAAGCTGACTATACATAGATGTCGATTGCTTTTAAAGATACAAGACTGCTCTGTTGAGGTGGGCACAAGCCTAGGTGGCAAGAAATGCTGATCAGACATAATGCACATTGTTTTTAAATATGGTTGGACAGAATCACATACATATGGTGAATATACGGTATTTTTGGCTGGGAAATTACCAAATATAGGGTCATATACGGTGCATGTATACGGTTCTGGCCAACCCTATGCGTGCACGACCACCTCGTACCTTCCATCAAACATGGGTGTCGCGCACAAAGGCTGCTCCCCAAAATGAGCAGGCCAGTGGCGGACGTAGTTTGCGGAGAAGCAGGACACCAGCAGGGACACCACCTTCGAGCTGCGACGCCCTGCACAGGGATACAGGTAGGGTTGGCCAGAACCGTAAATATACACCCTATGTGACCGTATATTTGGTGATTTCCCTGCCAAAAATACCATATATACACCAGCCTGGTGCCTTCCAACAAAAATAGAAAATAGCCTCCTTATAATACCGTATATATATGGTTCTGGCCAACCCTAGGTGTTGGTACCGCCACAGGTGAGCCTTTGCAGTCCTTAATCTCTCACAAGCGCAAACACATTGCCAGTGGGGAGCCGCTCCAGGTTGCAAAGGGTAGGCGTGTAACACATTAGTGTGTACGCTTGAGCATTGATTAATGAGCGCAGGGGGCACCGGGAACATACTAGGGGGGCTAAAAGGGTTTGGAACTGTTAAGGGGATCGAGTGCCGCCGCCGTAATGCAAGCTTTTCAACTTCCAAAACGTGCTTGCATGTCGTTCCACCCCATGGCATTTTTCAACTTCCAAAACGTGCTTGCATGTCGTTCTACCCCATGGTATTTTTTAACATCCAAAACGTGCTTGCATGTCGTTCTACCCCATGGCATGGCATCTTGGTCCGTTACAGCTTGACAGCCTTGTCTGAAGCATTCCAAATGTCCATGACTAACAAACTGACTATTAAATCAGAACATCTGGAAAAAAAGGTACAAACACACACACTGACACACACACACACACGCGCGCGCACACACGCGCGCACACACGCACCGTACAGCTGTGTGGACTTATGAAGCACAAAACTGTACTCGTCACTCTCCCCAAACGCTATTCGGATCTCTGGAAACTCCACCAGCAGTTCCTGCAGGGCGTCCACAGGTCACACGTCCTGGTCGAGCTTTTAACGCAAGTGCATTTGTAATGTTTTGTCTGATCGCCTGCATGTTAGCAAGTGGCTGGTAAAACAGGTGGCATGAGTTCTAGATGCCCATGAACACGTATTGTCCAAGCTCAGATGCTTGCATGATGCTTTGGAACAGACAACTTCACAGTGACTGGGGCTCACACTCAAACATCTTTACCTTTGCGCAAGCATCCATCAAGTCCAGAGCCCTCTTGTCGTTGGGCTTCTTGAAACCATGCTGCTCACTGAACCTGTGCAGGAGCAGGTCTGGCAACGTCTTTAGTTGTTTCAGCAGTTGTACGCGGGTCCAGGCTTGCAAACAATGTGCCCAACATGCACGCCCAACACTAATGCAACCCAATAGCACACCTCGTGAAGCCCTTGCCGTCTAAGCGCACAACAATCCAGCAGTTGGGCAGCAAAGTGTCCTCCAGCTCATAGTCCTTGACATATTCGTACTTGGAGTTGGCCATCCTTCGTCTAGAGGCCAAGGGCACGCACGAAGCCCTGCTTGCACTGGGAAGGGCGCATCCTAGCCCCCTTTTACCTAGCTGGCTTACAAGATGCATGCATGACTGCTGTATAATGTTGTATAGCTACTACCAGTGTTTCATACAGCGAAATGTTGATTGAAATGTTGATTGATCTTCACCTGTGATATTAATTCCTCTCTAAATTATGACAGTCCACAATATATAAAAACAAACAAATGCTATACAGGCGGGCAATGTCGATTTGCCTGAGCAGTGGGAGGAGGATTGCCCTCGCCACGCCTATCAGATTTGGTAGATCACACCAGTCCACAACAAATATCGATATCTATGCCTCGAGGCAAGGAATAACGTGGTCACACACTCACGCACGCACGCACGCACGCACGCACGCGCACGCACGCACGCATGCACACGCACATGCACACACACACGCACACGCGCGCACACACACCCACAAACACACACACCCACAAACACACACTGACACACACACACACACACACACACACACACACACACACACATACACACACACACACACACACACACACAAACACACACACACGCACACGCACACGCACACACACACATACACACACACACACATGCACGCCCACACGCACGCACACACACACATACACATACACTATCACACATGCACATGCCCGCACGCACTCACACGCACACACGCGCTTAAATGCACGCACTTGCGCTTGTATGCATTTACGCACACATTGCACAAAAATAATCAGGTAAACACACTTGCGCTGTCACACACACACGCATTTATTTAGGCACGTATCACAGCCTACGCCGCTGACTCGTTAAATCGCAGGGAACATTGCAGCCTGGAGCTGCTCCACAAGGAATGTGACACAGACGAGGCAAAGGTCCTGATAACCAGCTTGTCCAAGGCCAGCCCCACACAGGTGTATCGTGGTCTTCAACAGGAGGGAGAAAGCACTCCGGAGATCCTGACGACAGGTGTGTACATCTGCGCGTGTGTGGGGGTGGGGGGTTGGGGGGGGTGCGCCTTGTTACACTTACATCCTGTTTTATGAAAAGACATGTACGTGCATGTGTCCCCGCATCAATGTGCAGATGTCTCTACAGTAGGGTGTGTGTTTGTGTGGGCACTTCACGTTCAACTACCACACCCTCTCTTTGTGATTTGAGGTACTGCCTCATGTGTCTTTTTCAATGCCGGACGAGGAATGAGTCTTAATGCTTCATTTGTATTGCTTGTATCACCTTGCAGGACAGCAGGCTTTGTTGCGCCACAATGACAGCTTTTCTATTGGCGCAGGTGAGTGGCATCACGCAGGCAGGCACATCACATCACGAAAGCACAAGTACATACACACACATGCACGTAAACAGTATGCATACACACACATACACACACACACACAAAGCACACACACGAAGCGCACACACACACACACACGAAGTACACAATTTACACCAATGCTAGGCCTGGAGCGGCATTCCATTCACTTGCTTGAGGACCCGCACGGACAGCGGCAGCAGCAGCAGCAGCAGCAGTGCAGTCAGGATCTACAAGGTGCCCTCGTGCTGACCCCCCCCCCGCAGCAAACGGGGTCTAAAGTTTATCTGGTCGGTCCCAGCCCACCACTTCAACAGCAGCAGCAGCAGCAGCAGCAGCAGCCAGGTCAGCAGCAGCCCCAGCAGCAGCCGCAGCTCCATCAAGCTGATGCCATGGAGGTTGAAACAGGGCCTGTCGGCCATTACCACCACAAGAGCTATGACCCGCACCAGCACCAGCAGCAGCCGCAACATCAACAGCAGCAGCAGCAGCAGCCGCACCACAACCTCCACTATCACAACCACCAGCAACATCAACCGCAGCAGCCGCAGCAGCAGCAGCAGCAGCAGCAGCCGCAGCAAAGGGGTTTGACAGAAGGGGCTGCATTGAACTTAAACGAGGTTTGGCAGCAAGGAGCTGTGGCTGAGGGGGGCATGATGGCTGATCAAGACGAGTCGAGGATCGGCAGGGAGGCTGTTGGTGTTAGGGGCGTGGCAGCTGCTCAGGGTGCAACAGCTGGTCAAGATGTGGCCAGGGATGAGGGCAGAGCAGTTGGTGCCAGGGGTGTGGCAGCTGCTCAAGGTGCGGCAGTTGGGCTGAGCACTGGTGTGTATCAGAGTGCGGCAGCTGGTCCAAGTGCTGGTGTGGGTCAGGTTGCGGCAGCTAGTCCAAGCATGTCTAATACATCCAAGAGATCCAAAAGTCTAGAGGCCACTAGCCAAGGCGTGTCTAGTCAAGAAGCCTCCGGCGATGCAACAGCATCCAGAAGATCCAGAAGTCCAAAGAGGCAGAGCTCGCATGCTGCAGCTCCCGGCGGTCGAAGCAAGCCCGTCATGCTGCTGCTCATGGGTATCAACGGTTCAGGTGGGGATTGGGGATGTGGGTATATTTCATGCTCTTTCTCATGGGTATCACTATCAACGGTTCAGGTGGGGATGTGGGGATATTTCATGCTCCTTCTCATGGGTATCAACTATCAACGGTTCAGGTGGGGATGTGGGGATATTTCATGCTGCTTCTCATGGGTATCAACGGTTCAGGTGGGGATGTGGGGATATTTGTCATGCTGCTGCTCGTGAGTGTCAACGGTTCAGGTGGAGGTGAGGGGATTTGTCATGCTGCTGCTCATGGGCATCAACGGTTTAGGTGGAGGTGAAAAGATTTGTCATGCTGCTGCTCATGGGCATCAACGGTTCAGGTGGAGGTGAGGGAATTTATTATGCTGCTGCTCTTCAGTGTCAGCAGTTCAGGTGAAGGTGTGGGGGTTTCTCATGCTGCTGCTCAGTTGCATCGATAGTTCAGTTGGGGATTTCTTATGCTGCTGCTTTTGAATGTCAGCAGTTCAGCTGAAGGTGTGGGGAGTTGTCATGCTGCTGCTCTTGAGTGTCAACGGTTCAGGTGGAGGTGTGGGGATTTTTCTTGCTGCTCATGGGCATTCATGGTTCCGGTGAAGATTGGAGGTTGGTGTGGATGGAAACTTTCAACATACAAACACATTGTGAGGTTTCAACATACAAACGTATTGTGACGTTTCAACATACAAACGTATTGTGAGGTTTCAACATACAAACGCATTGTGAGGTTTCAACATACAAACGCATTGTGAGGTTGGTGCGGATGAAAACTTTCATCATACAAACATTGTGTCGTACAGCGCGTATGGGATCGTGTCTAAAGAGAATCTGTTGTCGATACGATGGTGCTGTGTGTACATTGCATGCGATCAGAGTTGGCCAGAACCGTATATATATACACTGTTTACAGTGTATAGGTATATATATGTATATATATATATATATATATATGTGTGTGTGTGAATGTGTGTGTGTGAATTGGTGAATTTCCTGCCAAAAATTACGTATACACAGTGTGTCTATATACACTGTATATAAAAGGCACAAACAGTGTCTATACGTATATAATGTATGTACGTAATGTGTGTCTATATATGTGTGTGTCTCTGGCCAACCCCACATACGATCCTGGCCAATCTCAGAGAGCAAAAAGCTGCCTATATGCAAAGGACCTCTAATTTGCCTGCACTCACCTTTAACAGACAGACAGGGTGGAGGTTCAGGTCGCAAAGTTGGGGAGCTATATCGTATTGGCAGTGCAGGATTGAGGATTGTTGCATAAGAATGTGTGCATTTACAGTGTGTACAAGTGTGTGTGTGTGTCTGTGTCTGTGTGTATATATGTATGTGTGTGTGTGTGCGTGCGTGCGATTCAACCTCCTAACTGCTCCTGTAAGACATGTGAGCGAGCGCAAGTACTTCTCACGAACAGGCTGTGTGAAAGCACATACACCCACACAAGTACATGGACACGCATACAATCACTCACACACACACCACCACGCACACACACATGGACACGCGTACAGTCACACATGCATACCACCTTGCACCATGCATCTGCAGGCAAGAGCACGTTTAGCCAAGCCCTTGAGCGCGCCTCCTCATCCATGTTTGTGCGCGTAAATCAAGACACGATCAACAGCCGTGGCAAGCCTGGCACCCGCGCCCAGTGTGTGAAGGCAGCTAGGGCGGCGCTTGCTGCTGGGAAGTGTGTGGTCATTGACAGGTTTGTATTGTGTGTGCGTGTGTGTGTTGTGTGTGTGTGTATGTGTGTGTGTGAGTGTGTGTGTGTGCCTCCGTGGCGTGTGCTACCCACCGTGTGCTTGATGTCGCTTCTTTAGAACGTGAATTTGCTGCGCCCTGTTTTCTTCCTGTGAAACATGTGTGCATAAATGCTACATCATTTGAAATATGTGTGTGTAGGTGCAACGTGAGCGTCGACCAGCGTAGGGACTTTGTGGCGGTTGCATCCGAGTTTGGGGCACCCACTCACACGGTCGTGCTGGACCTCCCTTTCAAGGTGTGTGTGTGCATGGGTGTGTGCGTTTTGACCTTGGCCTTTGTGGCGCTTGCATCTGCGTTTGGGGCACCCACTCACACGGTCGTGCTGGACCTCCCTTTCGAGGTGTGTGTGTGCAAGGGTGTGTCTTGACCTTGGGCTTTGTTTTATCTTTGTGGCGCTTGCTTCTGAGTCTGGGGCACCCACTCACACGGTCGTGCTGGACATCCCTTTTGAGGTGTGTGTGCATGGGTGTGTGTTTTGATCTTGATCTTTGTGGCGCTTGCATCTGAGTCTGGGGCACCCACTCACACGGTCGTGCTGGACATCCCTTTCGAGGTATGTGTGTGTGTGTGCATGGGTGTGTGCGTTTTGATCTTGATCTTTGTGGCGCTTGCATCTGAGTCTGGGGCACCCACTCACACGGTCGTGCTGGACATCCCTTTCGAGGTATGTGTGTGTGCATGGGTGTGTGCGTTTTGATCTTGATCTTTGTGGCGCTTGCATCTGAGTCTGGGGCACCCACTCACACGGTCGTGCTGGACCTCCCTTTCGAGGTTTATGTGTGTGTGTGTGTGTGTGTGTGTGTGTGTGTGTGTGTGTGTGTGTGTGTGTGTGTGTGTGTGTGTGTGTGTGTTTTTGTGTGTGTATGTGTGTTTTGACCTTGAGCTTTGTGATCCTCCTTTTTGTCAGTGTTCTTATACTACCACCTCTTATTTTGATGGGGCAATTTTCATCAGGAGCCAGTTTCCGGGTAAATTCCATGATTTCCTTCCAGCAGTGGATGGGTTTTCCGGAACCCATTTCCAAAGTGGGGTCCAATTCTCAAATAATATGGGAAGTGGTTTTTTACAGCCTGCGTAGGCTGTATAGGCTGTATAGGTCTTATTATCTGGCCAAACTGTTCCTTTGCCCCGGTGTGTTTGTGATTTGATCTTCAGTTGACGTTGTAATTTGACGTTGTGGTATGATCTTCAGTTGACGTTGTGATCTTCAGTTGACGTTGTGATTTGACGTTGTGATTTGATCTTCAGTTGACATTGTGATTTGAACTCAGCTGACATCGTCATTTGATCTTCAGTTGACGTTGTAGACAAGTGCAACTCAAGACAAGTATAGCTCAAGACAAGCTCAAGACAAGTGCAGATCAAGACAAGTGCAGACAAGTGTAGACAAGTGTAGGCAAGTGCAACTCAAGACAAGTGCCTCTCTCCATTTGTCCCAGCAAATTGGACGCTGCATGCACTTAAGATATGGCCCTACTGGGTTTAAGTTTCATGATTACTGTTGCACACGTCTTTTGCACACAACCTGCGGTCCTTGCTTATAATGTGGTGTACTTATAATGCGATTCTTACTTATAATGCGGCCCTTACAATATGCGGTCCTCACAACATGCGGTCCTTACAACCTGCAATCCTTACTTATAACGTGGTGTACTTATAATGCGATTCTTACTTATAATGCGGCCCTTAGAATATGCGGTCCTTACTTATAATGTGGTCCTGACTTATAATGCGATTCTTACTTATAATGCGGCCCTTACAACATGCGGTCCTTATAACATGCGGTCCTTACTTATAATGTGGTCCTAACTTATAATGCGGTCCTTACTCATAATGTGGTCCCTATGTGTGACTTGTGCGTATTTGATCCCATAGTAGGCATTTGATCCCATAGTAGGCATTTGATCACAAAGTAGGCATTTGATCACAACGTAGGCATTTGATCACAACGTAGGCATTTGATCACAAAGTAGGCATTTGATCACAAAGTAGGCATTTGATCACATAGTAGGCATTTGATCACAACGTAGGCATTTTGATCCAATGTTGTGCACCTGACGCTTGACGGCGTCAATGGTAAATGACGCTGACGGCGTGATTTGTCAAATTGACGGTGAAAATAGTAAATTACGCCGTCAATCGTCAGAGTTTAGTGACGGTAACGCCGTTATTTACGATCGTTACTTACGGTGCCATTTTTGAATGACGCCGTATGTGCACAACACTGATTTGATCACATAGTAGGCATTTGATCATATAGTAGGCAATTTGGAACCTCTTTCTTGTGCTGTTAATAGGGTTGGCCAAAACCATACATTTATAGGTATATATAGGGTTGTCCATAACCGTATATATACGTGTTTATACACCGTATATCTGATGATTTCCAAGCCAACATTACCGTATGTACACCGTATATTTATGGTTCTGGCCACCCCTAGGTATATACGGTGTACAATCGGTATTCTTAGCAAGGACATTGTGTGTGTGTGTTTATCACCATACATTCGGTAACAGACGGTGCAGATAGACGGTGCTTGCCGACCCTAGCTGTCTATCATGTGCTAAAAATGTTATCTGCGTCGAAAGGAAGCACTACTGTGATACTGTGATGCACATAACCGTCTTCCACATGCCACAGGCACCCCTTGTTTTGTGATCAAGCAGGTGTGCGTAGGTGTGCGTAGGTGTGCGCAGGTGTGCGTAAGTGGACGACGTGTGTCTCCATTTCAGCCAGGCGTGAGTCCTTTCACGTGCTGACGCACGCTTTTTAAGGTGTGAAGAAGCGTGTGTGCGTGAATTGGTGACGTGTGTCTCCATATCAGCCAGGCGTGAGTCCTCTCACGTGCTGACACACACTTTTATGATGTGAACAAGTGCTTGTTCATGGATGGGTGACATGCACATGCATGTCAGCCAGGCGTGAGTCCTTTCACGTGCTGACGCACTCGTTTTTGGTTGTGAAGAAGCGCGTGTGCATGAATTGGCGACGTGTGTCTCCATATCAGCCAGGCGTGAGTCCTTTCACGTGCTGACGCACTCGTTTTTGGTTGTGAACAAGCACGTGTGCGTGTGCATGAATGGGCGACGTGTGTCTCCATTTCAGCCAGGCGTGAGTCCTTTCAAGTGCTGACGCACACTTTTTATGATATGAAATATGAACAATATTTTTCATGGATGTGCAACATGCACATGCATGTCAGCCAGGCGTGAGTCCTTTCACGTGCTGACGCACTCGTTTTTGGTTGTGAACAAGCAATTGTGCATGAATGGGCGACGTGTGTCTCCATTTCAGCCAGACGTGAGTCCTTTCACGTGCTTACGCACGCTTTTTATGATGTGATAAAGCGCGTGTTCATGGATGGGCGACATGCACATGCATGTCAGCCAGGCGTGAGTCCTTTCAAGTGCTGACGCACACTTTCTATGATGTGATAAAGCACGTGTTCATGGATGGGCGACATGCACATGCATGTCAGCCAGACGTGAGACCTCTCCCATGTGCTGACACACGCTTCTTTCTTTTGAAAAACAAGCAGGTCTGTATGCAGAGGGCTATGGGGAGGACCTCACACCCTAGCGGGAAAATTGGAAAGGAAGTGATCCCTATTGTGAAGGCAATGGACAGAGACATGCGCAGTGGTGAGTGGTGGTGTGGGGGAGGCTTGCATGTCGTGTGCATCATATTGAGACAGGCAGCGTGTGTACGAGTGTGTGTTGGTGCCATGTTGTGGGGGTGATATACACAGGTGCAGTGTGTGGCGTTTTATCATATTCATGCAGTCAGCGTGTGTGTGAGTGCACAGAGAAGAGTGCGTGTTGGTGCCATATTGTGGGGGTGATGCACACAGGTGCGGTGTGTGGTCTATCATATTCATGCAGTCAGCGTGTGTGTGAGTGCATAGAGAAGAGTGTGTGTTGGTGCCATATTGTGGGGGTGATGCACACAGGTGCGGTGTGTGGTGTTCATCATACTCATGCAGTCTGCGTGTTTACGAGTGCACAGAGGAGAGTGTGTGTTGGTGCCATATTGTGGGGGTGATGCACACAGGTGCGGTGTGTGGTGTTCATCATATTTGTGCAGTCAGCGTGTGTGCGAGTGCACAGAGGAGAGTGCATGTTGGTGCCATATTGTGGGGGTGATGCACACAGGTGCGGTGTGTGGTGTATATCATACTCATGCAGTCAGCGTGAGTACGAGTGCACAGAGGAGAGTGCGTGTTGGTGCCATAATGTGGGGGTGATGCACACAGGTGCGGTGTGTGGTGTTCATCATATTCATGCAGTCAGCGTGTGTGCGAGTGCATAGAGGAGAGTGTGTGTTGGTGCCATATTGTGGGGGTGATGCACACAGGTGCGGTGTGTGGGAAGGTGGAAGGCTGGCATGTGGTGTGTGTATTAGTGAGACAGTCTGTGTGTACAAGTGTGTATGTGTGTTGGTGCCATGTTGTGGGGGTGATGCACACAGGTGCGGTGTGTGGGAAGGTGGAAGGCTGGCATGTGGTGTGTGTACTATTGAGACAGTCTGTGTGTACGAGTGTGTGTGTGTGTGTGTGTGTGTTGGTGCCATATTGTGAGGGTGATGCACACAGGTGTGGTGTGTGGAAAGGTGGAAGGCTGGCATGTGGTGTGTGTAATAGTGAGGCAGTCTGTGTGTACCGCTTGGGTCAGCAGTGTGCGTGTGTGTTTGTGTGTGTGTGTGTGTACATGGCAGTGGCATTTGCATACACAAAGGAGTGAGCAGTTCCCTTGCGTGAAAGTATCTCTGTTATGTGAATAACTAGTTATGTGGAAAACATGTGGGTAATAGTAGAAAAAAAGAATCATACAATTAAGAAAGAACCATCATGCGTCATCGTTTGGAATAAAAGTCAAAGCATGCATTGGCGGGAATAAAAGTTCAAGCATGCATTGTAATTTTCTGCATGTTGACATTTAGCCAAGGCCCAAGTTGTTGCCAAACATTGCTAGACAGCATTCCCCCGGGCAAAGGCCATGTACTTATTTATGCTGTAGCTTGTTTTGTTTTGCTGCCTGCATAGTTTTTCTTTTCTTTTCTTTTCTTTTCTTTTCTTTCCTTTTCTTTTCTTTTCTTTTCTTTTCTTTTCTTTTCTTTTCTTTTCTTTTCTTTTCTTTTCTTTTCTTTTCTTTTCTTTTCTTTTCTTTTCTTTTCTTTTCTTTTCTTTTCTTTTCTTTTCTTTTCT
>Ga0307968_1004220_pt1 | contig 11766 bp, 14 predicted proteins | sample OrgLakmetagen650_FD_201834 | JGI IMG/M metagenome (GOLD analysis project Ga0307968, IMG submission 201834) | Saline water microbial communities from Organic Lake, Antarctica - #650 | ecosystem: Environmental > Aquatic > Non-marine Saline and Alkaline > Saline | place: Antarctica: Organic Lake... | reverse complement strand
GAGAGAGAGAGAGAGAGAGAGAGAAAGAGAGAGAGAGAGAGAGAAAGAGAGAAAGTGAGAGAGAGAGAGAGAGAGAGGGAGGGAGGGAGGGAGGGAGGGAGGGTGGGGGAGAGAGAAAGAGACGCAAGTGCGCCTGCTGTGTTCCCTTATGTTGCACTTACATGCAATCATTACCCTCGGGCCCTTAAATAAAAAATAAAGCACACCGCTGATCTGTACTGTTCCTGCGCTGTATACGACGCACACACCCACGCCCTTAAATAAAGAACACCGCTGATCTGTATTGTTTTTTGCTGTAGGACGCACGCACCTACGCCCTTCAATAAAGCACACCGCTGATCTATATTGTTTGTTGCTGTAGGACGCACGCACCTACGCCCTTCAATAAAACACACCGCTGATCTGTACTGTTCCTGTGCTGTAGGACGCACACACCCACCGATGCTGTTCCTAGTGTGTGCCTACTGCTGTTCTGTCACCATACTACTGTACTGTTCCTGCGCTGTAGGACGCACGCACCTACCGATTGGACATTGAGCTGGGTCGCTTGGAGTTCATGATCCATCCAGCAATGGCACCTGAGGACATGGTGGTGGGTACAGACACACAGATTCGCACACACACACACACACTCACTGACTCACACAAACACACATGCACACACTCACTCACACACATGCACAGATTTAGATGAACATACACAAAAACACTCACACACATACGCGCACACCCTCTCGTACACAGACATGATTGTCTCAAGCGCACACCCTCTCTCACACACACACTCATGATTGTCACATACATGTTGTCCCACACATGAGAGTGCACACCCTCTCATACACACACATGATTGTCTCAAGTGCAGAGCAGCAGCACACGTGTGGTGCAGCCGCTTACCAGGGAAGCGTGTGTGTCATGCGTTTGTGCTTATAACACCCCAATTCCAGTTCTACACCCACTGGCCACTTATATATGCAGGGTTGGCCCGAACCATATGTATATGTATTTACGGTGTATATACGCTATTTCTGGCAGGGAAATTACCAAATGTACGGTGTATATGTACAATTCTGGCCAACTCTACGTATATGGTGTGTCCGCCCAGTGGTTTGCTCAAATCAGCCTGGTTGCAGTGGTTTGCTTGAGTTACAATTACGCATTTTGGAAAGTGCCCGCGTTGACGCTACAATGCACACAAGTAGGGTTGGCCAGAACCACACATATCTACGTATACATGGTAAATATACCGTGTTTTTAGCAGGGAGAACACCATTTGTACGGTCATATACAGAGCATATGTACGCTTCTGGCCAGCCCTACACACCAGTCTTTGCTTACAAACGCGCCCTTCCACTTCCCTACCTCTATCCCACTGAAACACAAAACTGCGCACACGCATACACATACACATGTGCACATGCACTCACGCTCACGCACATGCTCACACACAAACATACACACACTCACAGGCGGCCCGGTTGCTTGCTGCTTTTCGGGAGTTCAAGAGACGAGAAGCAGTAGGCCTTGCTGCATACTACGCAAACAGGCTGGCTGCTTTAGAGGTGAGAGGGCGTTGCTGCTTATTACTCAAACAGGCTGGCTGCTTTAGAGGTGAGAGGGCGTTGCTGCTTATTACTCAAACAGGCTGGCTGCTGTTGAGGTGAGAGGTGAAGCATGAACTGCTTTGCCTGGCCTTGCAATGATGGAGGCGTCCAGCTTAGACAGAGCAGGCATGTGAGCAGTCTTATGTCTTACATCTAAACACCCAAATATTATGTATAGGTAGGGTTCGCCAGAACCATACATATACGGTGTATATACACTGTTTTGGGCAGGGAAATCACCACAGATACGGTCATATACAGAGAATATATATGCAGCTCTGGCCAACCCTAAATACTAGGTATGTAAGTCATGTTGTTCCAAACAATTCCGTGATGCAGTAAGCTCATGCTGCATACCCCACTTGCACCCACACGCTTGTGTGCCGCCACACTTGTGCCAACATGCGTGTTCTTGCACGCACCTGCACGTCTTTTGCAGTTGCAACCACTCCTTTTGCACTTGCACCCACACGCTTGTGTGCCGCCACACTTGTGCCAACATGCGTGTTCTTGCACGCACCTGCACTTCTTTTGCAGTTGCACCCACTACTTTTGCACTTGCACCCACTCGCTTGTGTACCACCACACTTGTACCAACATTCGTGTTCTTGCACGCACCTGCACTTGAACCCACTCCTTTTGCACTTGCACCCACTCGCTTGTGTACCGCCATTCTTGTACCAACATTCGTGTTATTGCACGCACCTGCACTTAAACCCACTCCTTTTGCACTTGCACTCACTCGCTTGTGCACTACCACGCTTGTGCCAACTAAATCCTCCTACATGCCCCTGTACCTGGTTGCACTCTTTTTGCACCCACTTGCTTGCGTGTTACCGTGCTTGTGCCGACATGCATGCCCATGCACGCACCCGCTGCACAAAAGGTACACTCATTGTTTGTAGATTGGCACGCACCCGCTGCACTAAAGGTACACTCATTATTTGTAGATTGGCACGCACCCGCTGCACTAAAGGTACACTCATTGTTTGTAGATTGGCACGCACCCGCTGCACAAAAGGTACACTCATTGTTTGTAGATTGGCACGCACCTGCTGCACAAAAGGTACACTCATTGTTTGTAGATTGGCACGCACCCGCTGCACTAAAGCTCATTTCGCACCTGAATAACAATCATAGGCTTTACAAGCGTCTTCCTGCACTGCCAGAGCTTGCTGCTGCAACTGCTGCAAGAAGTCACGCCATATTGAATTCCCCCTTCCTGCAAGATGCACTCCTTGCTGAACCCTTCACCGGGTACCATTCACACAGGTTGCTCTCCTGGCTTTGCGTGAGCATTTGTTTGCCCTGTCAGAGCTTGCAGCTGCTGCAAGAGGCCACTAAAAACTGCCTTCTTGCTGAGCCCGTCAGTGTACATCATTCACACACACAGGATGCTATCCTGGCTTTGCGTGAGCATTTGTTTGCCCTGTCAGAGCTTGCAGCTGCTGCAAGAGGTCACTAAAAACTGCCTTCTTGCTGATCCCGTCAGTGTACATCATTCACACACACAGGATGCACTCCTGGCTTCGCGTGAGCATTTGTTTGCCCTGTCAGAGCTTGCAGCTGCTGCAGCTGCTGCTGGTCATAACCAGGGCAGCATTAGCGCCAGCAGCGAAGTGGGTGCGGGGGAGCTACTTGTGCTGGAGGGGGAGCTGAAGGAAGCTGTAGTCCACACCGTCGGTTTAGAGAAGGAGGTGAGTGGTTTGGGCTGTACGTGTGAATGTTTTAATGAGCTGACGTGGGAATGCTGGGTTCAGTTTAGTGTGTTAGAGGGTATGTGTGTGTGAGAGGAGAGAGAAAAAAGAGAGAGAGAGAGAGAGAGAGAGAGAGAGAGAGAAAGAGAGGGATGGAGGGAGAAAGAGGGTGGGGGTGAAAAGAGTGTGAGTGTGTTATGCTTGCTTAGGTTGTCCTGACTGGTGAGGGACATAGAAGAAGCTGTGGCACGCCACTGCTTGGGAGAGGCGGGGTGCTTGTGGGGTGCATGCAAGAACGACATCCTCGCAACTGCATGTGTGTATGTGTGTCATCAATGTCCCAGACCCTGACGGACTTACATCAAGATCTGGGACATTGATGACGCACACCTTTGCACATGCAGTTGCAATTATGGCGTCCTTGTACATCATGCAATACAACAACTGCAAGTTTGGAGTCATTTGCTAGTTATTTACCTGAACGCACCTCCACGGCCTACATGGGGGCATTTCATGCCAGCCTGTGACCAGGCACGCAGACCCCACTTCCTTGAAAGCTTTTCTATTAAGGGTTCTAATTGACTGGGCTTCGGCACGCCACTGCTTGGGAGAGGCGGGGTGCTTGTGGGGTGCATGCAAGAACGACATCCTCGCAACTGCATGTGTGTATGTGTGTCATCAATGTCCCATACCCTGACGGACTTACATCAAGATCTGGGACATTGATGACGCACACCTTTGCACATACAGTTGCAATCATGGCGTCCTTGTACATCATGCAATACAACAACTGCAAGTTTGGAGTCATTTGCTAGTTATTTACCTGAACGCACCTCCACGGCCTACATGGGGGCACTTCATGCCAGCCTGTGACCAGGCACGCAGACCCCACTTCCTTGAAAGCTTTTCTATTAAGGGCAGCGATGAAGGATGAGAAGGAGGTGCTCTTGCTGAACGCCATGCATTTGATGATCTGTGCACACACTCTAACATAGTGCTGCGACTCGCCCACTGGAATTGCAGGTCGCGGAGGCCCGCCAGCTGAAGGAGGAGGAGGAGATTTTCATGCTGTATGCCGTGCAGTCGATGCAGGTGCGTGGATGGTGGGAGTTGGAGTGGAACCGCAAAATAGTAGGATTGGCCAGGACGTATCGTTGCGCTGTATGTGACCGCATGTACGCTGGAATTTCCCTGCTAATAGTATGTATATACCGCAAATAAGTAGGTTGGCCAGAACTGTATGTATGCACCGTGTATGACTGTATATTTGGTGATTTCCCTGCCAAAAATTCTGCATACTGTATATACACCGTATATATATGGTTATGGCTAGGGTTGGCCAGAACCATATATATACGGTTTACATACGGTATTTTTGGCAGGGAAATTACCAAATATACGGTCATATACGGTGTATATATACGGTTCTGGCCAACCCTAGTTATGGCCAACCCTACAAATAAGTACGCATCCATGGTTTTTGCCACCCGTATTCTTCTCCCGTACTAAACAGTGACGTTGAGCAGGTCATCCAGCTTGTTTCTTTTTGGAGTGTGGACGTGTGTACGATTGGTCGGATCTGTGTAGATGTTCATCAAAACCAGCCATCAATTATGAAATGCTAGTTCTGGTCATTGCCAGCTGAAAGTTTCTTATACCCTGTGCAGCACACATGGTTGTGGTTAGCTTAAGCAACAATGATGAGCGTTCTCTATGTTTGCAGCTTAGGCAAGCCGACTTATTTTCTTGTCAGTATTATTATTACTCAGCCACACACATACAAACACAAAAAGTGCATAATCTCATGCAGACGCACACATCCAATGCACACATAAATGCACACGCCCAAACACACACCTTGCAGGCAATGTATGATCTGATGTTGGAAGAGCAAGTGACCCAAACACACACCTTGCAGGCCATGTATGATCTGATCTTGGAAGAGCGAGTGACCCAAACACACACCTTGCAGGCCATGTATGATCTGATCTTGGAAGAGCGAGTGACCCAAACACACACCTTGCAGGCAATGTATGATCTGATCTTGGAAGAGCGAGTGACCCAAACACACACCTTGCAGGCAATGTATGATCTGATCTTGGAAGAGCAAGTGACTCAAACACACACCTTGCAGGCAATGTATGATCTGATCTTGGAAGAGCGAGTGACTCAAGGCTACTGGCTCACCGGCCTAGAGCTCGCAGTGGAGCAGGTGCCATCAGAAGAAGCACAGTGGACAATGGTGCGTGTGGGTGTGTGTGTGCGTGTGTCTAGCGGACTATGGTGCGTGGCAGGGGCGTGGCAGGTGCCATCAGAAGTAGCACAGCGGACAATGGTGCGTGTCTACTAGAAGAAGCACAGTGGAGAATGGTGTGTGTGTGTGTCTAGCAGACAACGGTGCGTGGCAGGGGCGTGGCAGGTGCCATCAAAAGTAGCACAGCGGACAATGATGCGTGTCTACTAGAAGAAGCACAGTGGACAATGGTGCGTGTCTAGGAGAAGCACAGTGGACAATGATGGTGCGTGTGCGTGTGTGACTAGATGTGTCTGCAAGAGCTAATCGCATATCACTAACAGTTGCAAGTGTGTTTGCAGGGTTCTGGGGTTCCTCTCAGCCGTTTGGATGCTGAAATCTTAGTGGTGGAGGTCCTGCAGCCATAGCAGGCTTTAGGTCGTGTGTCACGTGTCAGGTTGGCCAGAACCACATATATACGGTGTATATACGGTGTTGTTGGCAGGGAAATCACTGAATATACGGTAATATACGGTGCATATATACGGTTCTGGCCAACCCTTGTCATGTGTTATGCCTGTGCAATGTGTGTGTTTGCAGGGCTCCGGGGTGCCTCGTGACCGTTTGGATGCTGAACTCTTAGTGGTGGAGGAGGAGACCGTATCATGCTTTAGGTTGTGTGTCATGTGTCATGCCTGTGCATATGTGTGTTTGCAGGGCTCCGGGGTGCCTCGTGACCGTTTGGATGCTGAACTCTTAGTAGTGGAGGAGGAGGCCATAGCAGGCTTGCCGCCTCCGCCCCTGCCCTTCCCCCCCCCTGCCTCCATGGATGATCTACCAGTCAATGGCTTCAGGTGCGTGTGGAACGTCTAGCTACTTCTGCTTCGTACCCCCTTGCCTCCATCGCACAATCTTCCGCCAGTGGTTCAGGTGCAAGTGGGAAGCCCTTGTGCTAAGGTTCGGCCATAAGGGTATGAGTAAGGGTATGAGTACCGAATTTGAATCGACCTAACCCTTAACCCTAAGGTGTTCCAAACAAACGGTCGTACATAATTATGCCTCACAATGATGTTTGGAAGCAGTACTCAGCTGCACTAAACTCGGTTTTCAGGGATGGCCAGATCCAAGCATCCACGACGTATCGTATATCTAGGGTTGGCCAAAACTGTACATCTACTCCGTACATGACCGTATATTTGGTGATTTACCTGCCAAAAATACCGTATATACACCCTAAATATTATATATATGGTTCTGGCTAACCTACGTACATCATAAACAACATGCAGTGCAACTTCCTGTACGAAAGGTGCCCGTCCATTCATCCTATTTAGCGCACGTTATGATTGGTTTGTAGAGTCAGCCAGAACCATTTATGTGCGGTGTTTTTACGGTAATTTTAGCAGGGAGATACCCATGTAAACGATATGTAATGGTAAACGATAGTTAATGTACAGTGTATGTTTATAGGGTTGGCCAGAGCCATATATATATACGGTGTATATACTGTAATTTTAGCAGGGAGATACCCGTATATACAATAGGTAATGTACACTGTTTGTTTATAGGGTTGGCCAGAACCATATATATACGGTGTATATACAGTAATTTTGGCAGGGAAATCACCAAATGTACGGTTGTATACAGAGCACATATACGGTCCTGGCCAACCCTATATATTTAAGGTTATGGCCAACCTACTGTTTTGCTTCAACTGTGGCTGAGTAACTTTGTCTGAGCAGTGCAGCAAAGAACAAATACTCGGAGTGTGTGTGTTTGCAACATCACCTGTTCAACAGTACCAAAATGTGGTACACACACATAACCTCACAGACACACACACTCACACGACCTCAAACACGCACACACAGACACACACACACACGCACACACATGCACGCACAACCACACACACAACCACACACACGCGCGCGCGCACACACACACACACACACACACACACACACACACACACACACACAGACACACACACACACGCACACACATGCACGCACAACCACATACACACACACACACGCGCGCACACACACACACACACAAGCCAATGCAGGCCTAGGAGGTTGGAGACAATGTGTGCTGCACACTCCAAAGTCGTGGCAGTTCTGATGGGCCGGTTGGATGGGTTGAAGGTGCGGTGGATACTGCAGTGAAAATGGACTTTACTTGCTGAGGTTGGCAGCGCTGAGGTCCATTTGCTGAGCTTGCCATTGAAAACTTGGGCAAAGACGCATGCAGACGAGCACATGCAGACGACACACATGCAGACGACACAACCTGATTGGCTGTTCAGATCGAACAGCTGCATCGAACACAGACTTCGAATATGCCAAACGTGCGTGCGCCCGTGCTTCTTCAATCCCCACTTACCCTGTGCGCCCTCAGCTGAAGGATCTGCTGCACGCCCTGAACAATGCCAACTTCAACCACGTACTCTCACAAGCATCACACACGCTCTCTCACGAGCATCACACGCGTACTTTCACGAGATCACACACGTACTCTCACGAGCATAACACGCGTACTTTCACGAGCATCACACACGTACTTTCACAAGCATCACACACGTACTCTCACAAGCATCACACACGCACTCTCACGAGCATCACACACGTACTCTCACGAGCATCACACACGTACTCTCACGAGCATCACCCACGTATTCTCACGAGCATCACACACGTACTCTCACGAGCATCACACACGTACTCTCACGAACATCACCCACGTACTCTCACGAACATCACCCACGTACTCTCACGAGCATCACACACGTACTCTCACGAGCATCACACACGTACTCTCACGAGCATCACACACATACTCTCACGAGCATCACACGTACTCTCACGAGCATCACATGCACACACGTGCGTAGGCCCGCGCGTCTTCAAGCCCTACCGATCATGTGCGCCTTCAGCTGGAAGATCAGCTACGCGCCCTAGGCCCCGCCCCTAGACGTTTAGCCCCTGTCACGCCTGCACATAGAGCAGAGGCACTCACCCATGCAGCACAGCGTGTGGCTGCAGGCGATGTGAGTGTGTGTGTGTGTTATAACATGTGTGCCCTCGTCACGCCTGCACATAGAGCAGAGGCACTCACCCATGCAGCACAGCGTGTGGCTGCAGGCGATGTGAGTGTGTGTGTGTGTTATAACATGTGTGCATGTGTGCCCTCGTCACGCCTGCACATAGAGCAGAGGCACTCACCCATGCAGCACAGCGTGTGGCTGCAGGCGATGTGAGTGTGTGTGTGTGTGTGTGTGTGTGTGTGTGTGTGTGCTATAACACGTGTGCCCTCGTCACGCCTGCACATAGAGCAGAGGCACTCACCCATGCAGCACAGCGTGTGGCTGCAGGCGATGTGAGTGTGTGTGTGTGTGTTATAACATGTGTGCCCTCGTCACGCCTGCACATACAGCAGAGGCACTCACCCATGCAGCACAGCGTGAGGCTATAACCACACATATCCTGCAAGTGTGGATGGGGCATTGCTCATGCTGCCCCTGCAGAGAAACCCAGCTATGGAAGTGTCTTTTAGCGGAGGACTTATGCACTGTCGACAAGCTGGCGCGTCATGTATATGTGGGATTGACGTCAACCATCTTGCTTGGTGTTTTGGTACCATAAGCCATACATATGCTGCAAGTGTGGATGAGGCATTGCTCATGCTGCCCCTGCAGAGAAAAGCAGCAATAAAAGGGCATTGCAAATCCAGATAGACACTTGCCCACCCTGGCAGTGTTGCCCTCGTACACACACACACACACACACACACACACACAAACGCACAAATGTGCACACAGGTTGGAGTGCCTCGCAACCCCAGGCTCCTGCCTATCCTGTCTGTCTCTCCACAACACACGCTGCGCCATGCCAACCAATCAGCAGGGGCGGCATTAGATGAGCATGGGCTGCCACTGCCCGGCCCTCAGGTAATTGGTGGCCTGTGCACATGTGTGTGTGTGCACGTGTCAAGTTTGGTTTTTACTTTGGTTTTTAATTGCTAAAAATGAATGACGTGCGCATTACGCACCACCGCCTGCCCCCCTCAGGCAACAGGGGGGGAATTGTTGTTGTCACACGATGAGTCACATGTTGTGTAAAATTCACACAGTGAGTCACATGTTGTGTAACATTCACACGATGAGTCACATGTTGTGTAAAATTCACACGATGAGTCACATGTTGTGTAAAGCTCACACGATGAGTCACATGTTGTGCAACATTCACACGATGAGTCACATGTTGTGAAAAGCTCACACGATGAGTCACATGTTGTGCAACATTCACACATGCAACTTGGTTTCGACACATTGTTCATGTGTATATATAGGGTTGGCCAGAATTGTATATATACACCGTATAAGACCGTGTGTCTGATAAAATCCCTGCAAGAAATACCGTATATACACCGTATATATATGGTTCTGGCCAACTCTATGTATGTATGTTCATGTGTGTATTGACACACGCACACACGCGTGCGCACACACGCATACACACACGCGCGCACACACACATGCATACACACACACGCGCACACACGCACGCACACACACGCACACTCTCAGGCTGGGGTGCGGCAAGGCCCCCTTCAAATGCCTCGTATCAACCTCAAGCCCACCACCCGCTACGTGGCCAAGCTGCACGTGAATGGGCACTTTGTGGACCGCACACGTGGCGTGGTGCTGGGCGATGGCTTTGCTGCATCCTTTAACGAGCTTTTCAGGTGGGTGTGCTGCTGAAGTGCTGCTGGAAGCATGGCGCACGTTTGGATGTAATTGTGCAATCTGTGCATGTGCGTCCAAAGTGGATGTACACATGGTGAGCGTGTGTGCGTGCATGTGTGTGTGTGTGTGTGGGTGATCAGCATACTTCAATCAACTTGTTGATTTAAATCTTCTAGTGCTGGGGCATCCTGGAGTATCTATATAACAAATGCGACCTATTACAAACTATGTACATGTGATTGCATCTTCTCATGATCTGAGCAATCTGCAATTCAAGTGTGCGTTGACGCCGATGCCTTTTTTCTCGCTGCTGCCCTTCCAAAAAAGTCATGGCCTCGACTGCGTTTGAGCAGGGTTGGCCAGTATTATACACATGTATGCAGTAATGGTGTGTATACAGTAATATGAGCAGGGATACGAGCATGCACATGGTCATACACTGTGTGCGTGCATGCAGTGTACAGATGGCTGGAGTCCGTCGAGCTGCATACACGCTTATAAATTCTCCCCTTGATTCTCTTTGTGTGTGTGTGTGTGTGTGTGTGTGCGCGCGTGCGTGGTGTGTGTGTGTGTGTGCAGTGTACAGATGGCTGGAGTCCGTCGAGCTGCATACACGCTTATAAATTCTCCCCTTGATTCTCTTTGTGTGTGTGTGTGTGTGTGTGTGTGTGTGCGTGTGTGTGTGCAGTGTGCAGATGGCTGGAGTCCGTCGATGTGCACACACGCTTATATATTCTCCCCTTGTTTCTCTTTGTGTGTGTGTGTGTATATGTGTGTGTAGTGTGCAGCTGCTCGATGGCCAGAGTCCATCAATACGCTATCATGCGCACACACCACCATCGACCCTCTGCATATCTTCCTTTGCACATCTTCCTCTGCATATCTTCCTCTGCATACCTTCCTTACATATCTTCCTCTGCATATCTTCCTTTTTGGACCTCGCTCCTTCCTTCCATGACACGACCTCGCTCCTGACTTTCCAAAAGAGCCCTTTCCATCTCTTTTTGTGTGTGCAGTGTGCAGCTGCTGCGATGGCCGGAGTCTATTGAGGTGCATGTGTGTGAGCAGGGTGCCTTCATGGACACCCCCATCAGCACAGTCCACTTGGCTGTTCCTGGTGAGTGTGCAGCTGCTGCGATGGCCGGAGTCTATTGAGGTGCTTGTGTGTGAGCAGGGTGCCTTCATGAACACCCCCATCAGCACAGTCCACTTGGCTGCTCCTGGTGAGTGTGCAGCTGCTGCGATGGCCGGAGTCTATTGAGGTGCATGTGTGTGAGCAGGGTGCCTTCATGAACACCCCCATCAGCACAGTCCACTTGGCTGTTCCTGGTGAGTGTGCAGCTGCTGCGATGGCTGGAGTCTATTGAGGTGCATGTGTGTGAGCAGGGTGCCTTCATGAACACCCCCATCAGCACAGTCCACTTGGCTGTTCCTGGTGAGTGTGCAGCTGCTGCGATGGCTGGAGTCTATTGAGGTGCATGT
>Ga0307968_1004219_pt1 | contig 11766 bp, 13 predicted proteins | sample OrgLakmetagen650_FD_201834 | JGI IMG/M metagenome (GOLD analysis project Ga0307968, IMG submission 201834) | Saline water microbial communities from Organic Lake, Antarctica - #650 | ecosystem: Environmental > Aquatic > Non-marine Saline and Alkaline > Saline | place: Antarctica: Organic Lake... | reverse complement strand
AGAGTGTATGTGGGGGGGGGATTGGGTGGGTATGTGGTGTGGGTTGGGGGAGTGGGGTGGATGGGAGGGATTAGGTAGGTATGTGTGGGTTTGTACAAACAAATGCAAGCATTGTGAAACGAGAGAATTCATGCTTTGCATGTATCATTGTCAATGGGCTCATCTGCTCCAGGCATGTACTTATGAGCACGCACATGCACACACACGCACACACACACGCACGCTTACACACACACTCTCTCTCTCTCACACACACACACACACACACACACACACACACACACACACACACACACACACACACACACACGCACGCACACAGCCACACGCAAACACACACACGCACCTGGCATTCACTTGCAGGATGGACACCTGCTCAGCCTCCACGTCATACTCGTAACGCAGCTGCATCTGCCACCCAAACTCAGACGAATTCGTGACTTTGCTGGCAACCAGCGACTCCACGATGTCGCGGTTGTGGACGTCCACGGTGATGAGGGCGCCCAGCGTCTGCATGAGCAGGGCAATCAGAGAGTACTCAAATGAATCGTGCGTGGGCTAGCAAACAGCTGATCCGTGAGGAGCAAGTGCTGCAAGTGTGCACATGAACTTTTTGTGCACATGTATTTTTTGCACATGGTTTTTACATGCTTGCGCATTCGCTATGATGAGGGTGCTCAGTGAGAGCAATTGAACGGCTTCCAAACCATAATTTTTAGCACAGAGGTCACTAAGCTCCAAGGGCTATAGCGCAGGAGACAGGACAGTGGCCCTTTCACCAACAAAAGGTGAAGGTTACCAACAAACAATAGCTGTGTAAGAGACGGCATATATCTAGGGTCGGCCAAAACTGTACATACGGAAATATGGCGTATCTGTGCTAAACCGTGTATACACCGTATATGGACTGTATTTGCAGGTGGTGCACCAGAGACTCCGGTTCGATTCCCAGCAACAGAAGTCTTTTTGCTCTTTTGGCCAAATGATTGGGCACCTCCTTTGTTTCCTACAATCTGTATGCACTTTTTTGCATCAACAAATAGTTCCCTTCTACACTAACAAATAGTAGAGGGGGTCAACGGAGGCCCCTAATGAGGGTGTATTTGGGATGTGAATTGAGTACAGCTCCCGGTACGGGCACCTCCTAAGCCCAGCACCCAGAAGTAGCCCTTGCTCTGCCCTGCTGAGAATATCTGAGCTTGAAAGGTGCCAGTACCGGGACGCACGTCCAATTTCCTGCGGCGTGGACCCCACTTTCCGGTGCCAGTCTGCCACATCTCACCACCTACCACACCAATTCTGGTGATCTTTATAAAGATGTTGTTATTTTGATAATTAAATATCATTGCAACAAAAGTGTAGTGAAACGGCCCAGTAGTTGGTCAGATACTCCACTTGGGTCCATTTCCCTTATAGATAATCAGGAAAAGGGGTGCCAAAAAGGTGAAAAAACAACCTTCACCGATTTTACTTTTAAAAAGCCAGGCTGGTGCCTTGTGATAAAGGAAGTACTCCTGTCTTGTTTTGGGGTGAAAAGAGGTCTTGGTTGGGCCGCAGTGGCCTGTAATGTGGGAACTCAGTGCCAAGATTTGAACTGGATTTCTGCCCAGACCACTGGGGTGGTCCGATTGAGCCCAAACTATCTAGTTATGTTATTCAAAAATAAACAACATGGCCATCAAATTTTTTATGCTGGTGCACATGAAGAGCTTAGTGCACCAGAAAAAGGGATCACACTTTTGTCAAAAGGATCACACTTTTGTCAAAAGGGTGACACGTTGCCAAACTTAGCGCATGTTACATTCGCACATTGCATCAAAGAAATACAGAATGTGATGAAAACTTTTGCAAAAGGGATGACGATTTATAACAAGGAAGCAATAATAATGAGCACACACTCGCGTTGCGCAAAAAGGAGGGCACTATATTTCGATAAAACAAGCAATGAACACTCACTCACTGTTGCACAAAAGGGAGGACACTTTGCATTATATAATTAGGGAGGTATTGCAATAAATGGCTTATAAGCAACGTGATGAACACTCACTCATTTTGCGCAAAAGGGAGGACACTTTGCATTATATAATGAGGGAGGTATTGCAATAAACAAATCAAGCAACGTGATCAACGTTCACCCACCTTGCGCAAAAGGGAAGACAATGGCCCTCGTACCAGCGCTATCAGGTCTTTCAGTGCAGCCACGTTTTTGACCAAGAAAGTGCCAAGGGCGGCCACCGGGTCTTTATCATTGAAACACTCTTCCACGGCCGAGCACCAAAACACGTTGGAGATAACGATGACAAGCTGCATGGGCAAAGGTTAAAAGGGTGTGGCTGACGTGAGTGCCTAGTGTGACCACAAGCTCGACCGATGATCATAAGAAGAAGAACTCCTGCTTAGACTTCTGTGTAACAACCGCTACAATCATGCACGATCATTGCACACAGCAGATTATATGTGTGCACCAATAATCATAAGAAGAAAAAATTCTGCTTAGACTTCTGTGTAACAACCGCTTGGCAATCATGCAAGATCATTGCACACAGCAGATCATATGTGTGCGTGGTCCTGGCAAAAAGTCCATGCATGACGTACAAGCGTTGCCCATGAACAGGCATGCAACTCGAAATAGTCAGGCAACACGACTCACGCATAAACCATTGCGATAGAGAGACACTTGTGACGAGTGTCCTAAGGTATGCAAGAGGCACAACCAGCTAAGCTGCAATGCTGCAGCAACCTCACACCACCCCCGACCAGAAAGGGATGACAGACAGGCATATCGCGAATGCAGGCAGTTTTGCCGTGAGCCAAGCTTTTTGGGTCGCTTGTACAGGAGTAGTGTAATGCTGCACTGCAATTTGTCAAGTGTCATCTTGGGTAATAGTAGCCTTTCAGCTTTGTAGTCCTCGGTCAGACCGCATTTGCGTTTTTACCCTTTGGGCGCATGCGTGTTTGTTTATCCATTACGCCCAATTCATGTTTACCCTTCTGGCGCATGCACGCTTATCACGGTTGGCAAGAACACTTTATATACGGTGTATATGTATGGTATTATTGGCAGGAAAATGACCAAGTATACGGTCATATACGGCGCAAATATACACCTCTGACCAACCCTAATGTTTATCCATTATGCATATTTAAGACCGCCTGGTTGGACGCACACTCTGAGTGATCTGTCCAACAGCAACACCTTAACTTCTTGGTTTGGGTGCCGTCGCCACTTGCGTGCATTTGATCACCTGTGCAGGGTTGTCCAGCACCCACTCCGTGCGCTTGGATGTGGGGTACATTTTGGCACCCCGCTTTGCTGCTGTGCGAATGGAGAGGCGCATAGCAGACTCAACGCTCGTGAGCCAGATCTCCACATTCCCTCGTGCCTGTGTGTACAAGGCAAATGACAAGAATTTGGCTCGTTGCTAGGTTGATGGCTTGCGCGGTAGAATTCGTACACGTTTACACAGGTGTGGTTATGGAAAACTCCATGCTTGCCATAATGTGCGGATATGCTCCATGCAAGCAGCATTTCTGATGTTGGGTGCTAAGAAGCGATGAGCAGCATCTCCTACTTCCATGCTTGCCTGTGCAAAACTTGCAATGCATGATCATGCATTAGTGCAATTTTGGACCAACGTTCATAGAGTCGACCGACACTGTTTATACATATGATGTTTGAGGCTGGTAATTTGAAAGTATGCAGTCAGATACATCCAGAAACAAATATGTTAAAGGCGTAGTTCAATACATATAGGGTTGGTCAGAACCATATAAGTATGTGTATGGTCATATATTTTTGTATCTTTACAGCAAATGTCTGGTGTTTCTCCAATTTACGATTCTATACGGTATACGGTGTGTACGCATACATACGGTTTATACACTATATACATCCGAATACAGAAATGCCACGTACAGTCCTGACCATTTTTAATACTACAAGTGCGGTAAAAAGATCTTCCGTTCTTACCTTTGCAGACACACAAAATATTCACATATATTATTGATATTATCGGTTGTTTTAGGTGTGCTGCATTGGCATACATTCTAAAGGCTGTGCATAACAGCCTTGCTACAATTAATGTGAGCAGGCGTTTTGTGCCCACACGTTGCTTGACCCAAGGCACACACATAAATACACACACACTCGTAACTGTTCATGGGCATTGACACGCACCCCGACGTGCACGCCCATGCAATCGATCACACATACAGGATCAGCACCTGCAACCCCATACCTTCAGGCCGTCATCCACAAGTATTTCCCCATACGCACTCACACGTGGATGCTTGTTTGATCTGCACACACTTTTCAACTTGCGCCCGTGGGTATTTCCACGCACACACACACACCTTCAGGTTCTTGCCCATGGGTATTCGCTCGCCCTCGCCTGATACCATAGCATGGATGTCAATGGATCTTGGCTCGTCACCAAAGTCCAAACTGCACAAGAAACAGGCAGGGTTTACCTTGGTGAATGAACCACCCAAAGCATCATTGTCTAGGTCAGTCAACCAAAGCAACATAATCCAGGAAAGTCGACCAAAGCAGAATGATCTAGGTCAGTCGACCACAGCACCATTATCTAAGTCAGCCAACCGATGCAACGTGGTATAGGTCAGCTAACCAGAACAAAATGAACCAGGTCAGCCAACCAGAGCAACATGATCCAGGAAAGTCATCCAAAGCAACCAAGCAAAATGATCTAGGTCGGTTCATCATAGCAACAGCAAGGACTGCAAACTCACTAGCGAATGCCGTCAAAGCACTTTTGCAGGTGTGGCTGGACGGCCTGGGGGTTACGTGTTTGGCTGAGTATCTCCAGGAGCTCGTCATTGGACAGGAAGTAGAACCTGCAGGGCAGAAGTTGCACAAACAGTTTTACAAATAGTTTTTTTCTCAGTGCTATACGATACGCGACTGAGTCGCTGCTGCTGCAACTTCCTTCAGCAGTCTTACTACCATTCAGTTGTGTTTTATGCAACCGCACAGTAGGTACTCTGCCCCTGGGCGTGCTGCCCAAAGACTTCACCATAGGGCTGGCCTGTGATGATTTGTAACTGGCTGTCCAATGTGCTGCACAGCTGCCTTATTATAAATAAGGTCACATGTATGGGACCATGCAAACCACATGGACCTTGCTGTCCACTGCGTCACGGGACTGTTTAACTGAAAACAGGGCCGCACGCTTGAAAAACGTGATTTACATGTACCAAACTGTCCACTGTGCCGCCCAATTTGATTTAAACAATGTCTCTTGCTTGGAAAACGTGTACCACAACACCTGAATGCCCACTGTGCCGCACGACCGGTTAGTTTTAACAAAGCCACACACTTGATAAACGTGTACCACAACACCTAAATGCCCACTGTGCCGCACGACCGGTTCAAATTAAACAAAGCTGCACGCCTGGAGAACGTGGGCCACAACACCTGAATGCCCACTGTGCCGCACGACCGGTTCATTTTAAACAGAGCGGCACGCCTGGAGAACGTGTGCCACACATACACTGTGCTGCACAACCCATTCGTTTTAAGCAGAGCCACACGTTTATATAACGTGAGGCACACGTACCAAACTGTCCACTGTGGTGCTCAATTCAATTTAAACAGAGCTGCACGCCTGGAGAACGTGGGCCATACATACCTGGGGAACGTCACTCTCTTTGTCTCCAGGTAGTCTTCCAAGTTCTTCTGGACTGCTTCAAGTGTCTCGTTGCAGCGCTGGAGCGTTTCCAGCACACCAGGCGACGTGGCTGCCTGCAGGCATGAAGGTACACAGAAAAAACTAATATCTGCAGCCGTTTGCAGCTTATCAGCCATACTTCCTTATGGTAGCGGTTATATAAAGCAACACATTCTTTGCAGCCGTACATCTTAGTAGCAGTACACCCTTATAGTAGCGGTTATATTAAGCAACACACATCACTTGCAGCCGTACATCTTAGTAGCAGCACATCCTTAAAGCAGAAGTTATTAAAAGCAACGCATTACTTGCAGCCGTGCATCTTAGTAGCAGCATCTTAGTAGCAATACATCCTTAAAGTATTACTTACTTGAAGCAACACATCCACGTTCTAGAACTTCTTGGCAATAATTTAAAAAAAACGTCGGGGTATGCACCTTATGCTCTGAATCCACCAAACTTCCACCATACATACATGTGCTCCACCAAACATACCATACACCGTACATACAAGTGGCCCTGGCCAATCCTTTCCATACATTCTTTTTGTTACATGCATCACGAGCAGAAAGCTGTAGATGCAAGCTTACTATTGTAAGTAAGTAGTTGCAAATATTTTTTACATGTGTCCAAGTATTAAAAACATCCTTGCAGTTACATGCATCACATGAATAAGCTGGAAACACAAGACTGCAATTAAAGGCCTGCTGTTAAAAAGTCGGTAGACTTCATGGTCACGGCATGCAGTCCAGTGTTATCAGCACAGTCACAAGCTGAAGATGCAAGCTTACTAACAAGCAGTTGACAACTCTAATTCCTCGGCATGCAGTCCAGTGTTATCAGCACAGTCACAAGCTGAAGAAGCAAGCTTACTAACAAGCAGTTGACAGCTCTAATTCCTCGGCATGCAGTCCAGTGTTATCAGCACAGTCAAAAGCTGAAGAAGCAAGCTTACTAACAAGCAGTTGACAGTCTAATTCCTCGGCATGCAGTCCAGTGTTATCAGCACAGTCACAAGCTAAAGATGCAAGCTTACTAACAAGCAGTTGACAGCTCTTATTCCTTGGCATGCAGTCCAGTGTTATCAGCAGTCACAAGCTGAAGATGCAAGCTTACTAACAAGCAGTTCACAGCTTTAATTCCTCGGCATGCAGTGGCTCCTTTTCCTTGGTTATTGTGGGGAGTGGTTTTTAACTGCCTGTGCAATTAAATTTTTAGTTTTTTCTGTTTCCTCGGCATGCAGTTCTATTCCGCTTGCATTGTGAGATGCATAGGGCTCTGTCATTATTACCAAGGAATAAAAAGAGCCTGAGTTCAGGTGTTTCACACTGAACTCAAAAGTTTATATCCTTACCAGCATGGCATTGGGCCTGTCTTTGGCTTTACGCATGATGTCCTTGAATTGGCGGTCCACTGAAATGAAAGCCTTGGATTCAGCAGCAAGTTGGCGTTGGATGTCAGCGGCACTGCAAGGTGCAAGACGTAATGTCAAAACAACATAGGGCAAGCTGGCGTTGGATGTCAGCGGCATGAAAGGGTGAGAGACACAAATTGAATAAAGCATGACGAGCTGGCGTTAGATGTCAGCGGCATTGAAGGGTGAGAGACACAAATTGATTACAGCATGACGAGCTGGCGTTGGATGTCAGCGGCATTGAAGGGTGAGAGACACAAATTGAATACAGCATGATGAGCTGGCGTTGGTTGTCAGCAGCATTGAAAGGTGACCAATACGCAAATTTAATAAGCATGGTGAGCTGGCGTTGGATGTCAGCAGCATTGCAAGGTGAAAGAGATTAATTGTACAGGCATGGCGAGCTGGCGTTGGATGTCAGTCAGGTATTGAAAGTTAGAAGGAAGAATGACTAATAAGCACAGGGCAAGCTGGGGTTGGATGTCAGCGGCACTGCAAGGTAAACGTACAATGTTGAATAGAAATGGCAAGCTTTTGCTCGCAAATGACAGTGCAAGATATGCACATCAGTAGAGTTGGCCACAATTGCATGTTTACACCATATATGACCATATATTTGGTGATTTCCTTGCCAAAAATACCGTATATGTATATTCCCGACCAGAAGACGGCTTCAAAGCACAGCCACAGCCGGTTCCTCCCGTTTTCCCGACAGCCACTCACAAATGCCAAAGCCACTCCCCACCTGAAGATGGTTTCCAAGTAAAGCCACTGCCTCTGACATTCAAGCCACTCGTCCATAGTATCGCTGAACACCCGCAGTGATTTCTCAGTCTTTTCGACTTCATGCCTGTGATTGTCAGAGGCCTGTTGTTTTGCAACGTGCGTGTATGCCAAGATATGTGCAAGTGCGAGTGAGGTTGATGCGCTGTGCATGTGTGTAATTGTGTGTGTGTATGTGTGTGTATGTGTGTGTAAGTGTGTGTGTGTGTGTGTGTGTTGTGTTTGTGTGTGTGTGTATGTGTGTGTGTGTGTATGTGTGTATGTGTGTGTGTGTGTGTGTGTGAAGGAATGTGCATGTGCGACTGATGTTGGTGTGCTGTGTGTAAGTGTGTGTGTGTGAGTGTGTGTGTGAGTGTGCAACTTGATTTCATTTGAGGAAGGATACTACGATGTGAACATTATTGTACAGGGTCATTCATGCTCGTGCAATAGTTTGTTGCCAATTCCAGCCAATATTAGGGTGGCGAAAAGTGAGGAGAACAGCCTGCAAGTGCTAACGTACTGGACTAGCTTCTTGTCTGTTCACTGCACCCGCACCTAACGCACAACAGGCACGAACTAATCACCTGATGCCGCCAACAAAACGCGACGAGCTGATGGTTGCCACGGCCACCATGCAATCTTCCAGTACTGCCATCACTTCGTCCACACCCCCCAGGATGTAGGTATCCTTCAGGTCTTTGTAGCTGTTGATGGCGAACTCAGTGTGACGCCACTTGTCATTGATCTGTAGACAGGCACCCGATAATATTAACAACAAGATAGCACTCGTTCAGACTGTTCATGGTGGACTCAGTGTGACGCTACTTGTTGTTGATCTGCAAACAGGCACACGATTATATTAATAACAAGATAGCACTCGTTCAGACTATTGATGGTGGACTCAGTGTGATGCCACTTGTTGCTGATCTGCAGACAGGCACACGATAATATTAACAACAAGATAGCACTCGTTCAGACTGTTCATGGTGGACTCAATGTGACGCTACTTGTCGTTGATCTGCAGACAGGCACACGATATTTTCAGCAAGATAGCACTCGTTCAGACTAGTGAACTCAGGGCAGTGTGGCAAGCTTGTCATTGATCTGCAGACAGGCACACGATAATTCCAACAAAGCGGCACTCGTTCAGACTAAGGATTTCGAGGCAGTGTGGCAAGCTTGTCATTGATCTGCAGGTAGACATACGATAAATAATACAAGATAGCACTCATTCTAACTAGAGATCTCAGGGTAGTGCGGCAAGCTTGTTGTTGATCTGCAGACAGGCACACGATAATTCCAACAAAGCGGCACTCGTTCAGACTAAGAATTTCGAGGCAGTGTGGCAAGCTTGTCATTGATCTGCAGGTAGGCACATGGTAGCAAGAATTACAAACAAGACAGTCACCATTCAGATAATGCAGGGCAATATCGCAAGCATTTCATGACCTGCAGGCAGGCTGACAGAAACGGTTCAGCAGTCAAAGTGACGGCGAATGCATGCATAGGCACATTTCTTCGGTTTTGCTGCGTTGCTGTGAGGATATGAACAGAACATGCCGACAAACGTTGGAATGACATGAAGGTCAAATTGACAAGATGGGTAATTGCACATAACTGACCAAGTAGTTCCGTACCAAAGTAACTGCAGATGTTATGTTCAGGCAATCAAGCTGGGTTTGGCTGCCAGCATGAGTTATGCCCAGAGCTTCACCAAGCTATGTTGCCAGAACGAATCACGTCACAAATAGACAATTGTTCTGACATTAAATAAGGTATGCCCTCCAAGCAAGTGCTGATAGACATACATTTGAACATCACGTATATAATGGTTGTATTACAGGCAAATGATCGCTAGCTCCCAGTAGCTCACCTTGTCAAGCATGCCCTCCAAGGCAGCCTCCTGAGTGGCCTCTGTGCTGATGAGCATGACCGCGTCCTTGTGATCCACGATCTGTAGGCAAGAGCACCACCGGCATCAGTAGGAATGACGTGTTACGACCTGTACACTGTGTCCACAGCACACAGGCAGCAGCAGCAGCAGCAGCATCACCATCGGGAGCGGCAGTTTGCATATTTAAACAAAGGAATGAAAGGAACGACGGAGAATAAAACAGGCTGCGCTTGCAGCGTTGACACATCCAGCGTGAAGGGAAGGGGCATTTGGTTGCCAGCACCTGCAAGCCCCACCGCAGACAAGCATATAGCCTTTGTCACAGTGTACCGTTAAACAAAGGAATAAAAGGAACGACGGAGAGTAAAACAGGCTGCACTTGCATTGCTAACACATCCAGCGTGAAGGGAAGGGGCACTTGGTTGCCAGCACCTACCCCACCGCAAAAAAGCATCTAGTGATTTGCCACAGTGTACTGTTGTGCGTGTTCGCTCAAATGCAGCTGACCCAAATTAATCGACCAGGGCGACGTGCGCACCAAGGTATGCACAAGGACCGGTACACTGCATACCAATGTATGCACATGCAGCATATTGCTGCACACCAAGGTATGCAGATGCATCGGTACACTGCATACCAATGTATGCACATGCAGCGTATCGCTGCACACCAAGGTATGCAGATGCATCGGTACGCTGCACTCCAAGGTATGCAGATGCATCGGTACGCTGCACTCCAAAATATGCAGATGCATTGGTACGCTGCACTCCAAGGTATGCACATGCAGCATATTGCTGCACACCAAGGTATGCAGATGCATCGGTACGCTGCAAACCAAGGTATGTACATGCAGCGTACCGCTGCGCACCAAGGTATGCACAAGAACCGGTACACTGCACACCAAGGTATGCACAAGGACCGGTACACTGCACACCAATGTATGCACATGCAGCGTACCGCCTCTTGGTGTAGGGAGGGCAAATAATGAGAAGCTTTCTGCCTTTCCCTCAACGAGTTGCCTGCTACTGTAATAATTTTCAAAGGAGCATTTTCTTGTTTAAGACACCAGTCTGAACAACAGATTGCCTTGTTTAAGACACCATTTTGAACAACAGATTGCTTTGTTTAAGACACCAGTCTGAACATACAGATCGCCTTGTTTAAGACACCAGTCTGAACATACAGAGAGGACATAGATCGTTAAACCGGATTTCATGATCTTGAAAAAGGCCCCAGTAATGTAATTACCATCTTCCCAACTAAGAGCGTCACACCGCGCAGTGATAACGTGTAAAGTCTAGTGTAATGTAGTGCAGTGTAGTGTAGTGTAGTGTAGTGTAGTGTAGTGTAGTGTAGTGTAGTGTAGTGTAGTGTAGTGTAGTGTAGTGTAGTGTAGTGTAGTGTAGTGTAGTGTAGTGCCAGTTGCTTTGCCATGTCAAAATACGCAAACTGCGCAGTCAGAGAAAATAAATTAAAAAACACCAAAAGGCGCACCTTGATCTTGAGCAGGGCCTCAAGGGTGAGCGTCTCCCCCCTATCCATGTACTCGCCCAGCACATCAATCAACTTCGTCCAGTGCCTGTCCTTGAGGTCTGGATTGGTCAAATTCTGCACCACAGGGAACAGCTCCCGCCACACGTTCAGCGTCTCACGAAGCTTGGGCACAACCTGTTTCAAGCAAGGTGTGTATGTGTGTATGTTTGGTGGTAAGGATCTGGGATTTCCTACGGACAATTCCTAGCGCTTAATTGGGTCGGATTTAGCCTAATATATAACTTTTGCACCACAGGAAGCTCCTGCCACACATTCGGCATCTGTAGGGTTGGCCAGAACCATTTATATACGGTGCACATACGGTACTTTTGGCAGGGAAATAACCAAATATATGGTCATATATGGTATATGGTGTATATATACGGTTCTGGCCAACCCCAAGCATTTGGCATAGCTTGGGCACATTAGGTTTCAAACAAGATGTGTATGCACTTCATTTGTCTTTATTGCTG
>Ga0307968_1004213_pt1 | contig 11781 bp, 10 predicted proteins | sample OrgLakmetagen650_FD_201834 | JGI IMG/M metagenome (GOLD analysis project Ga0307968, IMG submission 201834) | Saline water microbial communities from Organic Lake, Antarctica - #650 | ecosystem: Environmental > Aquatic > Non-marine Saline and Alkaline > Saline | place: Antarctica: Organic Lake... | reverse complement strand
GAGAGAGAGGGGGAGAGAGGGAGAGGGAGAGAGAGAGAGAGAGAGAGAGAGAGAGAGAGGGAGAGAGGGAGAGAGAGAGAGAGAGAGAGAGAGAGAGAGAGAGAGGGGGGGAGAGAGAGAGAGACGTGCAATGCTTCAAAGAAAATTACTCCAATTGCACCAGGGACCACCTTTTTCTTTTTTCTTACCTACGATACGTGCAATACTTCTTCTGACTGCCAGATCCAGTGTTCAGCACACTTTTCCATTGTCAATTGTTTTGCACATTTTAAAGCTTTACCAGAGGTGGTCATCTGAGGCACCAAACAGGGGTGGTTTCGAAATGTGAAATGAGTACGGTGGCCGGGACTGACAACAATCAAGCTTAGAACCCAGAGGTACTGTGCTGATAGCAGCTGAGCATGAATGTTGCCAGTTCCGGCGCACACGTCTAATTGCCCGCAGCGTAAACCCTAATTTTCACCACCATTCTCTCATATCTCACCACCCACTGACTTGATTTGTGTCACTTTTATGTGAATCGTCTACATTTCATAAAAAATATCATAAAGGAAGTCCTTCTGTCTTATTTTGGGATGAAAAGAGGCTCTGGTTGGGGCGTGGTGGCCTGAAATGTTGAAACTCAGTGCCAAAATTTGAACTGTATTTCTGTCCAGACCACTGGGGTGGTCCTTTTGGCCCCAAACTTCATAAACCATCTAGTTATATCATTCAAACATGATTTGCAACAAACAAGTGGGTGTGATCCTACGGGTCACAGAAATGGGGCGGAGCCTGCGCTGCAACCTGCATTGAAGTTGTACATAATGTAGTGAGAGCAATTCAGGGAGGGCTCCCTCTGCGCCCCACTGCACCTGTTCAACCGTTCCTGAGATGGCAGCCTGGTCTTTGCAATGAAGAGCGGCATTCAAATGAGTTAGACAATTCAGGGGGGGCTGCGCCCCCCCTGCACCCCCCCGCTTTTGCGTTTGCACAGTCCCTGTCATACCATACCGTGTCTGAAGCTGTGTGTCATGTGCAGCGAGCAATTCAGGGGGGCTGCATTCCTTCTGAACTGCTCCTGTGCAACCATTTCTGAGCCATTCTTGTCTTTGCAACCTGCAATGAATAGCTGCATTGAATGAGTTGACAATTCAGGGGGGGCTGCGCCCCCCTTGCACCCCCCCCTCTCTTGCGTTTGCACAGTCCCTGTCATACCATACCGTGTCTGAAGCTGTGTGACATGTGCAGCGCCGTCTCGTACCCTACAGATTTCTGGTCCCCATGGAAGTGGTGAGCTGGAAGCTGCAGCCTGAGTAACCGCACGAGTTGCCCCACAGAATCACAACTCGACATTTGATGATTATATTAAATTTAATTGAAACACTTTTGCCTGAGACCTCGCAACACCTCCAGTGCGAGTGTGTTTGACCGCACACCCGAGGGCATGGCTGGAACAACGCAAAATCAGCTTTCTGGCTGTGCCAATCTTATGGCGTGAAGTGGCCTGGGTGGCTCAAAGCTTTCTTATTCTTTCAGCGTGGTGACTCAGAAAGTGGAATGAACCTAAGGGGGACTACGCCCTGGGGGGCTCCGCCCCAAAAAGTCACATTTCAGGACATTTGCTCAGTTGACCCCCTTTGGTGCTTTACATACGCAGCCTGGCAGTCGCACTTTTCGACTGATGGCTTGATCTGCAACCTCTGTAGCCTCTGTGATTTGCTGCAGACATACCTAACACTCTTCTCTCTCACCTGCTGCAAAGTCCAGGAAAACGTCATACATCCACACGTAGCGATCCAGTTGTTCACACTGCAAGAAACAGATCAGGCACAATCCACACGTCACGATTTAGTTGTTCACACTGCAAGAAACAGATCAGGCACAAAGTCGTGCATCTGCTGACCCTGCGAGCGATGATAGCTCAAATACCTAATTGTTCAGCTACTGGCACTGGAAGGTGGTCATATACATAAATGCATATATGTCCAGCTGCTGGCACTGAAAAACACACCTGAGACCCAAAATAGCACAGCTACTGACACTGCAAGACACAGCTCTCACACACAGTTGTACAATAGCTCACACTGCAACAGTCAGGACAAACAGTTGCTGACGCTGCGAGAAAAATCTCAAACACAAGACTTTCCACTCATGGAGTAGATATCAGCTCCTCGTGCTGTAAACTGTATATAGAGTTTAAGAGGGATGAGATGTACCCTAACCCTAACCATCAGGAAACATATCCATAAACACATGCATGTATCCTCAGCCGTATATTTAATATATACATCCATACATCCGTCAGAAAGTACATCAGATGCACCCTGTGTTGAAAAGGATGAGATGCGTCGGGCCTTATTGCTCACTGCCAGGTCGTGCAGACAGTGAGCAGGCACAGGAATAGCTGAGTAGATCAAAGAATGATGAGCTGGTCACGGCTGTCTGTGTGCACACACAATAGGTTTTTGATTAGAGGGCCACAATAGTCACAGTCATAGTAAATACAGATAGAAAAAGAAAAGGTACTGAACAGCTGATACAGGACTGAACAGCTGATCATCATGACTGAACAGTTGATACAGGACTGAACAGCTGATCATCATGTCTGAACAGCTGATCATCATGACTGAACAGTTGATACAGGACTGAACAGCTGATACAGGACTGAACAGCTGATACAGGACTGAACAGCTGTTACATGTCTGCAAGCTCACACGCAAACGCCCATGTACCAGAGCAATATTCGTGAACAGATGTGGGGGCTATTTCTTGCCTGCGTTCTTCCTTTTTTACTGAAACAAGGTTTACACTGCGTTCTTCCTTTTAAATGAAACATGCATATGCACACACAAAAAGCACTCACCAAAGAATCATACTCCAAGTTTAAGGTTCCCCACGAGTTTGATATGATGCGTACGCCCTGTGAAGCAAAACAAATACACTTTTGAATGAAATGATGCGTATGCCCTGCAAAGCATAACTTTTACTATAATGAATAATGAAGCAACCATTAATTTACGTGCTTACATTTACTGTGCTGTGGCTGTGACAATCAGAGTTGTGGCAGGAACACAGCCCTGCGGTGACTCTGTTTAGAATTATGATGAGGCAAGTTTGTGGCAGGCTACTTCTTTCACAACCATGAAGAAAATTGGATATAAATCAAGATATAAACGTAGTACACTATCTGACCACAATCATGATGATCACTGCTCTAGAAAGTTGGCTCACTCTCTGGGACAAAACAAAGGTAGATTGCCTGTCAAATAAAACCGCACGCACAATGCATAAAGACATGAAAACACAACTAACAAGGATTCACCCACACTTACATCCAAACCCACACTTAGACAACCTCACACTCACATACTTTCTCCTACACATCCACACGTATACATAAATATTATACACGCACCCACACCCGCAATTACGCACACACACACACACATACACACACACACACACATACACACACACACTCACGAGCAAGACTCACCTGCTGGTGCAGCACATCAAAAAGGGAGGCAACGTCCTGTGGCAGACAGTTGCCAGTTATCATGAGTGAGTATGGGTGCAGGAGTATGTGTGTATTTTTGTGTGTGTGTGTGTTTGTGCGTGTGTGTGTGTGGTGGGTGTGTGTAACCCACTCAGTCTGTTTAATGTACATTGCGCACTCAGTGTGTTTGTGCGTGTGTGTTTGTGCGTGTGTGTGTGTGGCGGGTGTGTGTAACCCACTCAGTCTGTTTCGTGTATATTTGGAGCGGGCAACTCATCTCTCATCTCACGCACCATCATTGCTTTGAAATTAAGACCCAAGCTCCCTCTCTCGAATTTCTCTCAAAGTGAGAGGAGGAGACTGCCTGAGGCATCCCCATAGATTGCCATCGTACACCATCGTTCAGTCTTTGCGATACTTTCCTTCCCCTGAACAGGATACAACCCCGCGACCTCCCCGGCCCTTGTATTCTTGGCCTCTCGCTTTGTTGAGGCACATGTCAGAGGACTTACATAGCATTGGCACGTCAAGTTGCTATGCTGGGGTGCATATGCAGCCAAGATCTACAAGTACACTACATTGTATGCAGCCAGGATCTACAAGTACACTACATTCTATGCAGCCAGGATATACAAGTACATTACAATCCAGGGTCTTCAAATACATCAAATGGCTAGTATATGACATGGCTAGTACATTACGTGGCTGGTACATTACATGGCTACTTCACTCAAGCTTTGTTTGCAGTAGGCCCCTCACGCCTAGTCAGTGACAACCCAGAGAGTAGGAAAGAAAAGGACAGAAATTTGAAGATAGGCGCAGTGTTGACACGTCCAGCGTGATCCAGGGAAGGAGCACTCTGGTGCCTGCACCTAGCAGCCCCTCACCCCAGATTGAAAATGGTGCCGTTTTTAAATGGTGCCGTTTTAAATGGTGCCGTTTTATTGAAAATGGTGAAAATGGTGCAGCCCCTCACCCCAGATTTAAGTCATGGTTACTCGACGAGGATCAGGTAGGGGGGTTGGGTGCAAACGCACCCTTACCCACGCCATGGCGTTAATGTTTATTGTTATGCAAGATGTGCCCTTCAGAGTGCAGAGAAATTAGGCTAGACGTGCAGCAAGGGTTTGGAATAAACGTGGGACTTCTCACAATATTTCCCCAGGAGCAGGAGCACATCAGGCTCTGTTTTGTTTCTTAATACTTCCACCAACTTTCACCAGAAGCCGCATTCCGGCCAAGCCCACAAACCTCCCGATCCCCATTTATTTATTCGCCCTTCCTTTTATGTGGTGGAGGAGAGTTTTGCAATGCTAGAAAACGAGAGCGAATTCCACTGCTGCCCGCATATATAATGCTATTTTCACTGCTGCCCGCATATATAATGCTATTTTCACTGCTGCCCGCATGCATAATGCTATTTCCACTGCTGCCCGCATACATAATGCTATTTCCACTGCTGCCCGCATACATAATACTATTTCCACTGCTGCCCGCATACATAATGCTATTTCCACTGCTGCCTGCATATATAATGCTATTTCCACTGCTGCCCGTGAATAGCGAGTCTATTAGCGAGTACGACAAAAATGATCCTATCAACTTTAATTTTTTGGCTCTAAATATAATTTGGATTCCCCCCCCCAATCATTCTCCCTTCCTTCTCTGTGTTAGAGTAGAGCTTGGCAATACATGAAACCTAGGTGACTCCTCATCATGGCGAAACAAGTGGGAGCAACTTCACTGCTGCTTATGTCATTTCCACCCCGAATCTTTGCAACTTGCACTCAACACATGCAACGTACCAATCAGAGAGTTTCCCTCACTCACTGCACCTAACCCCTCCATCTAATTCCAAAAACACCATCTCACATTTGGTGGGCGCATGGCGTCAGCACTCTCCGTGGCTGTGTTGCTGTTCTGCATGTCAAACATGGCAATCCTTGCGCCTGGCGCCATGCCTGGCAGGAAGCACGTATTGTTGCAGGGGGTCAGTGTCACTGTAGTGTTTCACGCCAAGGAAACGGCAAGGACAAGGTGGTGCCACATATGCATAAGTCAAATGTGACCCTCACACCATGCCTGGCAGGAAGCACGTATTGTTGCAGGGGTTCGGTGTCACAGTAGTGTTTCACGCCAAGGAAACGGCAATGACAAGGTGACGCCACAGATGCATGTATCAAATATTTTACCTCACACCATGCCTGGCAGATAGCACGTGTTATTGCAGGGGGGTATGTTTACACGCCAAGGAAGCGGCAATAACCAGGTGATGCTGCAGATGCGTATGTCAACTGTAATCCTCACACCATGCATGCCACACCTTGACTGTCTGCAGCACGTACAACACAAACACACACATACGCACACACACACACACATATATACGCACACACGCACGCACGCATATATGTCAATTATAGTCCTCACACCATGCTTGCCACACCTTTACTGTCTACAGCACGTACCACACAAACACGCACATGCACACACCCATGCATATGCACACACACACGCACACATACGCACAAACTCACACACACACGCACACACACACGCACGCATGTAGGTATGTACACACACATGCATGTATCCACGCCCACATGACATCTACACAAATACGCTCTCACACACACACACACGAACACACACACACACACCTGTTGCAAGGCTGGGTGTATCAGCACTGCTTCTGTCATAGGCACCTGCTACCGTGCCTGCTACCTGTTGTGTTTGTGTGTGTGTGTGCGTGCTTCTGTGCAAGAGCTGTGCATGTGATGAGTGTATGCTTTGTGTGTGGTGAGGGTGCTATTCTTCTTGAACAGGCTGCAATCGATGAACAACATATTGGCGCTGCAATTGGTGACAAGTATGCCGTGCATGGGAGTGTTTGCGTTTGTATAACATAGGACAGATGTGTGTTTGCCTGTACATGAGTGTGTGCGTTTTGTGTGTTATGCAAGTAAGACGGTTTGAGTTGCCGATGTGTGCTGGAGCTCGCGTTACCTTGCAATGCAATAGCGAATGATTGAATTGTCGTATACACTAGATCAAATATTACAATAGCGAATGGTTGAATTGTTGTATACACTAGATCAACATTACTTGTTTGAAGGGTTGGCCAGAACCATATATATATACGGTAAATATACCGGACTTATGGCAGGGAGGTAACCAAACATACGGTTGTATAATTACGATGCATATATATACGGTTCTGTCCAACCCTACTTATTATTTTCAACTCGACACACACACAAAATGTATAAACCCAGTGTAACTGGGTTTGCCCAGGGATAACCCCCACATTGCAAACATATTCTGGCAAGTTATTTCCATGTCCAATAAGAAGAGAAGTAAATAGATCAGCACTAATGTATATTCCATACAGGGTCAACGGTGCAGATTTCAGGTTGCAAGTATTCGCTTGTGCAGAAAGAGAGATCACTTGGCGCATCACCATAAGATCACTTAGTGCATCACCATAAGAGTGCATCACCATAAGATCACTTAGTGCATCACCATAAGATCACTTAGTGCGCCACCATAAGATCACTTAGTGCATCACCATAAGATCACTTAGTGCATCACCATAAGATACGAGGCTACATTTGAAAAAACTGGAGGGCAAACATGCGTGCTGTGGCCTTGGCACTGAATGGCAATGACTGTAGAGAACAGATGTCAATTAAATTAGAGGTGACGCATCATGGGTACATAATCTACGATGTCTCTTTCAGTTGTAGCTAGAGGAACTAAATTATAGCTATAGGAACTAATTGCGTTTTATGAGCAGGCTAGCACTTCTTGACTGAAGGCCTTTTTTTTGTAAACCTTGCAAACCTTCAGCCTATATCTATAGCTAGCTACCAGGGCTAGCATACTTACATGTGTACTGTGGCCACCTCACCAAATGGCTCGGGTTGGCCAGAATTGTATATATGCACCGTTTATGACCGTACATTTGGTGATATCCCTGCCAAGAACCGTTTATACACTATATATATGGCTCTGGCCATCCCTACGAATGACATTGACTTCAGAGTACAGATAGACTTTCGTTTCAGAAGTGACGCAACATGGGCAAGACATGATTTCTGCATGCAACTTGATCTGAACAGGTAGGGAAGGAGGACATGCTTACGTGCGTGCCATGGCCCGTATCATCAATCTGGTTGCCAAAGTCATTGTCTCCGAAGAAATATGATCGGACCTGAAGCAAAAGTGAAATAACGCAATGGTGTTAACACTTCCGGCACTTCCGGCATGGATTAGGAAAGAACACTGTGATGACTTGAGACGTAAAGCATATGCTGTCTGGCTTGAGGCACACAGCATATGCTGTCTGACTTGAGGCATACAGATGAGGCATCAAATCTGCCCAACCGTAATTATCACGCGCATCGGGTGCGTGAGGATATTATGTTAGTTTTCATTGATTTGGAGCGGAGGTGGCAACAGAGTTTAAGGTTCCAGCATCAGCTAAGTTACCACTGAAAAGAGGATCACCTGCAAATGTTAAAAAACCATGCAACCCATCAAAGTAAGCGCAGCCAAGATCTAGAGCGGAAATTTCAAGATGTGTCGGTGCGTGTTTGCGCTTTTGCGTAAACAAACGTGCCCCCGCCCTTCCTCTGTAATACTGGGGCTATTCCCATAGAAAAGCTTACAGGGTAGCTGCTCATTCTTGTATCGGAGTATCAAGTTCTCTGCTTGTTGAGGTGTATATATCTGACATTCTATTCCTCAACACTGCTGCCAATATTTCAAGTTGTAACCTCAGACCAACAGGACGATGTTGTTTTGCTGGTATGCACTTTCGGGCTACGTCCATCTCACAACAAATAACGAGAGCCCTCACCTTGCGGTGCTGATCTCCACCGTCAAAGTATCGATAGGTATTGCCTGTACACGCATGTGTTGTGTGCGTGCACTTGTGTTTGTGTGTGTGCATACATTGTGCGTACGTGCACGTTTAGGTGATCAAAGTATCAGTAGGTATTGCCTGTGGACACGCATGTGTTGTGTGCAAGCACACATGTGCCCGTTTAGGTGAGTACGTGTGCACATACACATGTGTGTACATGCGTTTGTGTGTGCATACATGTGTGTGCGTGTGCCTGAGTCAATGCGTGTGCATGCTTTGACCTGTGAGGCGGTTATGAGTAGGGTTGGCCAGAACCGTATATATGCATTGTATGAGACCGTACGTTTGGTGATTTTCCTGCCAAAAGACCGTATATACACCGTATATTCATGGTCTTGGCCAACAACAAGTTATGAGCCTAGTCCACCTCAACAGCATGCTACGCAGCAAAAGCCTACCAGACTCCGTGCGAGTCGTCATGCTCTTGATGTTGTTTGAATTGCTCCGGTAATCAGCAAAGTCTGCGTCCCAAAAAAAACAGCCGTCCATGTCCAGGCCTGTGTCGGTCACGCCCACAGTCTGCATACAAGTGCGGTTGTGCGTGCACCGTGTGCAATTGTGTGTGCACCGTATGCGATTGTATATGCACCGTGTGCGATCGTGTGTGCACCATGTGCGGTCACACACACACACATACACACACACACAAACACACAAGGTTTGTGCTGGTTTGATTTTGTTCAATGTTCTATACAAGTAAGCAGCTGTCTGTGTACCAGCCAGTTTTGAGTTATGCCCACGATCTGGGTGCAGACAAAGAGAGTGGAAAACCTGCTGGGTTGACTGAAAGGCAAGGGATATGTTTTGTTCAAAGACAATATGCTAGCAGTAAGCCTTCTTAACTTCCTGCCCAGCCATTGAGGACACAGAAGAATGTGCATGTACGCCCCCAAGCATTTGTGCGAGGGTCACAGCGGCCTTGATTTATTTTATTCGATCAGACAATATTAAGATTGGATCATTCAAAAAAGTTGAGCCAAGCTTAAATTTCTTGACTGTATTCCATCAATATGACACAAGCGCAGCATGACACGCAATTTTTACTCACGCTACATGGCCAGTTGCCGCAGCATGACACGCATTTATACTCACGCTACATGGCCAGTTGCCGCAGCATGACACGCAATTTTTACTCACGCTACATGGCCAGTTGCCGCAGCATGACACGCAATTTTTACTCACGCTACATGGCCACATGCCGCTGCAACACCCCTGAAATTTACAAATTTGGGCCGAACTAAACTCAGCTGCAACATGGCAACCAAAGAGCGAGAATCCGGAACACCTGGCCAGTCATTGATGCAGCAACCCTCAACTTTAATTCGAGTCATGATCATCACAGCGCTACAGCTGAAGGGCTCTCACAATACCTGGCCTGTCATCAACGGCCAGCCATCCTTTAATCTATGCAGGTTTGATTCGAATCAAACCCAGCCATGGCATTCAGTTGCAACATCAAGCCCAAAGGGGACCAGCACTACCTGCCCAGTCCCATCCAGGCCGATGTTCCAGAATGGGAAGTGCTCGGCATTGTTGCTGGGGTCTGTGGGCAATGGATCACTCAGGGCGCCCGTCTGCATGGCTGACACAGCCTGTGTGAAGCAAGTTTAGAAATAGAGCACACTTGGTTTGCGTGATGTACAATGAGCACACTCAGTTTGCATGAAGCAAGTTGTGTAATAGAGCACTCCTTGTTTGCGTGATGTACAAAGAGCACACTCAGTTTGCGTGAAGCAAGTTTAGTAATAGAGCACACTTTGTTTACGTGATGTACAAAGAGCACACTCAGTTTGCGTGAAGCAAGTTGAGTAACAGAGCACACTTTTTTGCGTGATGTACCAAGAGCATTCTTTGTTTGCGTGATGTACCAAGAACACAAGCGCACACTTTGTTTACATGAAATACAGGGAGCACACTTTGCTTGTGATGTACACAGACAGGCTGCCGATTCAAGGATCAATCAATGGGAAATTAATGTAAAACATATCAGTAATACGGCATTAGCGTACATTTTACCATTGTTCGCCCCCTATCCTTATCTTCAAAAGGATCAAACCATCTCACAGTAACCAAGGCAAGGACAGGACGATTCAAGGGCTAAGGAACTGCTGAGTTCAGCGTGAAACACATGAACTAGAGTTCCTGCAGTGCAGCAAAAATGATATGTCACGTTATCACTCTTGCTTTATTTCTGTGTTTCTCTGTTGTTTCTCCATCTTTTTATTTCCTTGGTCCCCCGCCTACTGCATCTCACAATGCAAACGTTCTCCCAATGCAAACGAAAAGAACCCGTTGCTCCACCGCAACCAAAATACCAATCCGATGCACATTGCCTCTAATTACCCTTATATCTCCCTACCTTTCTCCTTCCGGTACTCTGTTGGACCTCTCTGACTGAGCCTTATTGTCTGCTGGTCAAGGAGTTTTACGTTACTCCGTAAACCCAAAGTGGCTTTCATTTATTTAATCAATGTGGGGAGTGGTTTTTACTGCCTGCGTAGTTTTTCTTTTCTTTCTTTTCACCCTTAACGCAGAGAAGTCCCTACTCTAATTTGCAAGGTGAAAATTGAAGGAAATGCACAGCCAGCAAAACAAGCCCTGCATTGATTAAGTAAATATTGTGCTGCATTGATTAAACAATGTTGGTACTGGGTGCCACAATACCCTATACCATGCATAGGGTTGGCCAGAATAGCATACATACACCATATGACCGTTTGTTTGGTGATTTCCCTGCCACCATTTCCACTGTGTGTATACACCGTGTATATATCGTTCTGGCCAACCCTAAGCATGGGATAACGATCTGGCATGATTACACACAGGCTTACCTGTAGGTTGTTCAACACAATCAGGTGGGCTGCTTCAACAAAAATGGTGCTCCCCTGCGAGACAGAGAGGAGAATAAGTACAGCTATGAGTAGGCCCTCCTTCAATCTGTCTCAGTCAAGAAGGACGTGTGGAACTGTATGGCACTTAATTTTTTATTACACCCGATTTAGAACATACGCTTGTGTATACCGTACTGCGCTTGGTTGTTTTGCGAGTAATTAAATAATTATTGAGGCCCCTCGCAATAAGTCAAGCCAAAAATAAATAAAGTTTTTTCAGACCTCGCAATACTTAGACTTTTTAATGTGGTAGTTTCTCAATCTCCCCAATGGAACCCCATCGTTCTAGGGGGCAAGCATCACTATTTGACCTAGGTTGCACCAAACGGAAGCGCACAGAGGACGATGATCCCGCTCGGGAGCTCATCATCCGCCTCAGGCCTGATGTGCAACAGGCAGTAGCAGGCAGTAGCAGCCAGGGATGCAGCCTTTGCATCCCGCCCTACCCCAGTTAAGAGGCCTGTGGGGAGGCCCAAGGTGCTTGC
>Ga0307968_1004211_pt1 | contig 11782 bp, 12 predicted proteins | sample OrgLakmetagen650_FD_201834 | JGI IMG/M metagenome (GOLD analysis project Ga0307968, IMG submission 201834) | Saline water microbial communities from Organic Lake, Antarctica - #650 | ecosystem: Environmental > Aquatic > Non-marine Saline and Alkaline > Saline | place: Antarctica: Organic Lake... | reverse complement strand
TGTGCGTGTGCGTGTGTGTGTGCGTGTGCGTGTGCGTGTGCGTGTGCGTGTGCGTGTGCGTGTGCGTGTGTGTGTGTGTGTGTGTGTGTGTATGTGTATGTGTGTGTGTGTGTGTGTGTGTGTGTGCGTGTGCGTGTGTGTGCGTGTGCGTGTGCGTGTGCGTGTGCGTGTGCGTGTGTGTGTGCATGGTTGGGAAGCTCACGCTGATTTAGGCTTCTCCGTTGTCTCCATCTTTAAAAGGATCGGTTTTCCTGCTAGATCTCACCAAAAAATTAAAAAATTACTAATGAAACTACTATCAGGGGCCTTGAATTTCTTGAATTGAAGTGTTGCGTGATGAAGGGCACCATGACAACCACCACAAAAGGAAATATTTCTTGAAATCCGCACTTCAACTAAGGAAATTTTATATAGGTAAGAGAGAGCAACTGCAAGTTTTGACGCCAGTTGCTGACTGGGGGTCCACAGTTATAAAAACTATACTATACCAACTTTGCCAGCTTTACCAACTTCACCGACTGGGAAAGTTCTCAGTTGCAACTGGCAACTGGCAGTTCCCCATCCCTAGGCCCAATCTGCAACTTTGCCAACTTTGCCAACTTTACCAACTGGGAAAGTTCCCAGTTGCAACTGGCAACTGGCAGTTGCGCGACTGGCTTTAGGGTTTAGGGCTAGGTTTTGATTAGGGTTTAGGGGGGTCAGGCTCGGGAGGGTTAGGGTTAGGATATTAGTATGCTTATTTAGCCACATTATTCAATACGTAGCCAAGCCCACCTGTCTCTAATCGAGCTGCTGTTGTGATTATCTCTTGTGATCATCTCAGCTGCCAGTTGCTAAACTGCCAGTTGCCAGTAGAAATTGTGGACAGCCCAGTTGGCAAAGTTGACAAAGTTGCCAGTTTTGGGGCTGCTAAGGAGGGAGAGCACTCAGTTGCTAGTTGCTAAACTGCCAGTTTATACCCTTGGCTTTACACACCAACTAGGAAAGCCTCAGTTTCAAAACTGGGGCTCCTTCTGCAACCAACTAGGTGAAAAACTAAAGTTTTTAATGCCAACTCATTGAGTATGCCATGCAGCGTCTCTTTCTCAATGTCTTACATAAAAGTAGGTGTAGTCCTATCCCTTCCTAAACGAGTCTCATATCATAGGAGAAATGGCAAGCCATCAGCGGCAACACTCCAATTTGTTTCTTTTCTTTCTTGTGCCTTTCAAGCCTCCAGCTCCGTGATCCATTCCTTTTGCCTGATACCTACTTTAAGTCAACCTCAAGGTACGCATTGCCTATAGTATAGGCAGCAGGATCTGGCTGGCTGTGCCAATTTTCCAGATTCACAAAACAGCTGAGACTAGGATTGTACCAAAGCGTCCCGCATCTCAGATAAAAACAGGTATGCCTCCGGCCGTCCAGATGCTGTACTGGTCGCTCCCATCTCTGCAAAAACAAAAAAGCAACAGTTAATAATCCAGGAGGGAGATGGGTTTTGTAGAGTGGCAGGGGGCAGCTGCGGAGAATTAAAGCACCTCAGCATCACTGCCAGCCATCAGCAGATCCACCCTCTTCTCCAGACAGCACCAATACCAAAAGATCCCAGCATACTTCAACGCGACATCCACTTTGTTGAGATCAAGTACTGTGAGTACACTAGCTACACGTCACCTCAGCAGAACCAGCTGAGCGCCGCGTGGCAACAGCACAAATACCTCTGCACAATCCTCCAAGGACCCTCCACTACCCTCCAAACCACAGTTTTGGGGGTAAGTGGCACCATTTACAATACAATACTTAAACAACTGGAATTCTCACCAAGGTCTTGATTCCCAAAGACTTGAAAACTTGCTTCCAAGCTCCGCAGCTATGCCTGATGTGAACTAAGCTGCTGTTTTTCCAGGGCTTGCACTTTCCAGTACTAATTATTGTCAACTCAGCCAGTTTCAGGCCAAGCCTGCAACCCTCCTAATCCCCATTGATTTCTTTTACTTGCTCTCTGGTGGAGGACTCAGAGTTAACGCTACCCGGTTCCAATGTGGCTCCTTTTCCTTAGTTAATGTTGGGAGTGGTTTTCCACTGCCTGCAATCCGTGTTTAGGCTGGTACCACGATTCATCGTGAAGACCCAATTTTCCATTTCACTCTATTTGAAAGCACACAAGTATCTAGATCTAGGCTGATTGCAGGATCAGCGAGAGTAGAATGATGCATATTTTGAACGCACATCTGTCACATTGAACAATATTACAAAGAAACCACGGCTAACACGCTCGACGATATAATCAAAAGAAGACTCCGCTGGTAGCAAAGACACAGCCAGCATGATTAAGAAAGGGGGTTACGTAGGTGCCTGCACCAGGCAACCCCTCACCGCGCAAACAAACGAAAAAAAATATTAGTGTGGGTCAGGGGGGGTTTTGTGCCGTGGCACCCAGACCTGCACCTTGACTGTTGTAGTTCAAGTTGTATAGCAGTGCATATCTTGTTTTTATGAGTGTGATGGAGTGTTCATTCAGTTTGTGTGTCAGGTTTTTAATCTTATGGTCCAGATTGAGGTTTGCCAGAGTTTGTCTGTATGGTCTTTTGCTTTTTGGCGAAGCCCCAGTCATGGGGCGCAGCCCCTAGGTTTGCCGGATTCCCACTAAAGTTCACATCAGTGTGCTCAGGCCCGCCCAGCGCACCCCCCGCCCCCGAAACTTGCAAGGCACCTTAGACTGACTAACCAGGCAGCCCTGCGGTGTCAGGGGATGGGGAGGGGCGGTGGAGGTGCTGCTGGGCGCACCGTGAAAACAAAAATTATTCACACCAGTGTGCGCAGGCCCGCCCAGCGCACCCCCCGCCCCCAAAACTTGCAAGACACCTTAGACTGACTAACCAGGCAGCCCTGCGGTGCCAGGGGGAGGGGAGGGGCAGGGGGTGGTGCTGCTGGGCGTACCCCGGAACGAAAATTTGGAAAGTTGGTACTCAGGGCCTGGCCAGAGCCACGCAGCCAACGTCCAGGTCTGAAACTTGGCAGGCAGGCCAAGCAAAAGTTTTTGTCGGGGCATACCAGTTTTGGTGACCAGGGGTGCAGTGAGCAGCGCTGTGGAAAGAAGTGACTCAATGTTTGGTAGCTGGAGGAAGCTGCCCGGCGCTCAGCCCAGCCCATGCCCCCCGAACATCATCTGACCACACAGGCGTGGACAGGAGACGTTTCTGAATGAGCCGGCTGGGTCCGGGGCCAAGGAGAGGCGGGACGAAAAGTTCGCTGCTGCAAGTACACGACGGAAATTTACACAATTCAAGTTGCAAGGGAATTAAAATTTATGTTTAATGACGCGATCAAGATGGGAGCGTGTTCTGAGAGGATGCGAGTCTCCATGTTTGACTTACAGATGTGAGCAGGTTGAAGGCATGCATGCACGCGCGCACGCGCACACACACACGCACACACACACACACACGCACGCACGCACACACACACATACACACACACTCACACACAAACACGCACGCACGCACGCAGGCATACACACACGCACATACGCACACACGCACGCGGGCATACACACACGCACGCACACACGCACGCACACACACACGCACACACACACACACACACACACACACACACACACACTCACACACACACATACACACACACTCACACACACACATACACACACACACACATGTATAAGCGCGCACAAAGCACACACAAGTTGCCAGTTCACAGCGCAAAAGGCTTCGCCAACTTTTCAGCATCGCTTGCGATGCTTCCCCCTACTTGTCAAATTGAAATTGAGGATCAGGTCTAGTGTCGTCACAGAATTAAAACTCAATCAAGTGAACCTCCCACTGATTTGGATTTAATTCCTTGTCTTTGACGAGGTGCTGAAAGTCTGACTTGCGGGTGGTTATCCGAGAGGAGCATACAGTAATAGGTAAAGCAAAATAAGATAGCATCGGGATGAGAAGAGGCTTTCAAAGCATGTGCTGTTAGGTTTGGAAGCAACCAATATGGCATGGTTTTGTTGGCAGTGTTTCTCAGATCTAGGCCCTGTTCTGCTAGATTATATGTATCGCCTATGTCAGTGTAGGCAATTTGGTTGGCATTGCATGGTCCCGCCCTTTTGTAGGGCTTGGACTATCAGTACACTTGCCATACTACTATGACGTTTTATAATCATATTCCTCATTTTAATGTGTTGGCAACCAGAGATCATGTGAAGCGCACTGTCAGTGCAGTGGCAGACGGGCAGTTTGCGTTGGGGGAAAAGCCGTATCGGTTTTGATTAAAATTATACCAGTGCGGTACCTCATTGTTATAGTCATAAAACTACGCTTCTCATAGAACTTAAGGTTCAGAAAGCATTTGTAGCTGGCTTCTTGCCCAGCAGTCTGAAGTCCTTCCAGTAGCTGTAATACTCTGCGTCTGTTTTGGTACTCCCAGTCTGTGTAATTTGCACATTTCTGTTTTCGGCTTGGCCTTTAGATCAGAGAGTGCATGAAGAATAGGTAGTATTGCCCCTCTTCCTTTGCTGGGCTCCTCATCGGTGTCTTTAGCCGCAAGCCAGTAGAGGTGTGTATATGCATTACCGTCTGGAGCCGGAGGCTGAAAGTGCACGTCATGGCCACCGTCGTGTGAGGCAGAGTGTTTGGCGCATTCATTTCCAGCAATGCCGCTACTAGCATAGTATGGGCTTTTAAAAAGAAAGAAAAAGCTACGCAGGCAGTGAAAAACCACTCCCCACATTAATTAATAGGGACTGGAGGGTGGCTGGCAGCCCCCTGGTGCTCCAAACCCAAACCTTGAGAGCAATTCGTTTTTCAAGTGCATAATGCACAGAGTGAGCATGCAATTTTAAGGGCAGTCTTGTGGGCCCTCTGTGAATCGAGGCCGAGCTCTTTTAGATGATGCAGAGTGTTAGAGGTATAGATGGATCAAATTTGTTCTAGCAGATTTGTATGTATATGGGCTCATTGCATTTCAAGGAACTGGGTAACTTACCAGGTACACAACAACCCAACCTCCTCCCATTAGCTTTGCATCAGAACTCGTAGGCCTCATTGCATGTAAAGGCACCTCTACACATACGAACAAAACAATCAGAGACTCATTTTCCCGGATACTTCCCTCCCACATCGCTGCCGCCTTTCAGAAGTGGGCCCTGGTCACTAAAGAGAAAATGGGATCCCCCCTCGACTATGACCCCAAATTCCCCCACTACTGGAATGAGCACCCAAGGGACAAAGTGTTTGGAGCAAACAGCAATGCCTTCTCCTCCCGATTTTCTGGTTTCTCCATCTGTCATCCCATTTACCATGAAAACACCATGCTCTTAGCAACAAGACACGCCATCTACTCTGCTGCTGTCAGCACAGAGGAAACAGCCACATTCATGCTCCTCCCTTCCTGGAATCAAAATATGACCACAAATCCCTATGCATCGCTCTGCCGCAAATACCCACACATGTGCAAATTCTTGGGCACCATCCCATCAGACCAACTCCATATGCAAAAGTGCCCTTCTGAAAAACATACAAATACCACTTTCCAAACACTCCTGGGAATTGAAGATCATTGCCATATGGAACACTAAGGGCAGGGTCTGCCTCAATGCTTACAACAAAGACTGGCTAAAAGAACTTGCCAAAGAAATCCCCGAGGCAAAGTGGGATATTCAAAACATACATAACCATCCCTACCAAACAGCCTTAGGTTCCGGAAAACACTCAGGACTCAACAAATTTAAAAAGCTACCCAATGACCACCCTTAAGCCTCAGAAGGCCCAGATAAAACAAGTGCCCTGATTAGCACTGACCAACCTCATAACTTTAATACCGACGAAGCAACCCAAAACAGCTCTAGCCAAAACCTAACCCGTAAGGTAAAAAATGGAAGGGATTGGACCTACACTGATGGCAGCCTCCAAAAGATGAAGAAGGGCAAGACACCGGATCAGGTGTATACCACCCTAATTTAAATGTTTCCCACTATGTAAACCCAAAAGGCACGGGTATAACCAACACCATCTCATGTGCAGAGCTAGCAGCTATAGCAGCTGCAGTCATACACGGCTACTCACATATAGCCACAGACAGCCTTACATCACTGCATCAAATCAAAAAGGAGCTCTCACACCCGAATCTCCATCGCCTTCACATCCAAGGAGATGTCCTTCAATCTATTGCTAAAGCAATCCGCCAATCACCATCGCCCATCCACTTCTTCAAAGTAAAGTCCCATGCCGGTATTATTGGTAATGAACATGCTGACGCCCTTGCTAAAAAGTCAGCCACCACCTACGCCGACATTGCTGACACCTCCATCAGAACAGCAGGCCCTGAGGGAAATCCCTTGTACAACATCCACTGGCTTACAAAAGAAGACACATAAAACCAAACACAAACCCATAATCATACCCATACAACAAACATGGCCCATTCTCCTCCCCCAAAGCTTTGGTACTTACCAAACCACCGTGACGCCCTTCAAGCACACATGCATTTTCTCCATAAACTGGGAAATGCCAAAACTGAAGCGAACTACCATGCGTACTACCAGACCCTCATAAAGGACGGCACTGCCGGCAATGGAGCCACTAGCAACGCTTACCTGACATCATCCGATGTCCCTTTTAAGACCAAATGTATCATTATGAAATACAGAACAGGCACCCTATATAATCAATCATCAAAAACATGCGGTATTGTTCAAACTCTCAACAAGTCAAACTTGCCCCCTCTGCCCACAAGTAGACAGTGCCCGACACATCCTTTCTGGGTGCCAACACACACAAATAAGGAACATGATCACTGAAAGACATAATTTAGCATGCCGCATGATTGTGAAGGCTGTCAGCAAAACAGGCTCCTTAGTTTCATGCGTTGTCTCCATGGATATAGGCAGCAACGAACGGATAACCATGCAGAATCTCCAGATTTCTGAAACAGCCGAAAGTAGAATTATTCCCAAATGGATCTTTCCACCGTGGGTGACCCCGCTTCTCAGATTAAGACAGATTTACCTCCAGCCGCCCAAATTTTGTGCTGGTTACTTTCATCGCTGCAAAAACACAAAAACAACAAACTAATGTAGGGGGGTGGGTTCTTCGGAGTGGCAGGGGGCAATTGAGGGAGACTGGGAGCACCCCAGCAGCACCGCCAGCCACTAGTACAGCCACCAACCCTAGACAGCACCGACCTAAAGACCTCAGCAAAACTCGGCGTGACATCCACCTCGTCGAGATCAAGTATTGTGAGGACACCAGACTTCAGAACCAGCTGAACGCTGCTTGCTAGGAACAGCACAAAGATCTCTACAACATCCTCCAAGGAGCCTCCGTTACTCACCACATCATCCTTTTGGGTGTGGGTGGCACCATCTACAACACTCACACTTTGAAGCCTTTCAAGGAGCTGGGTCTTGATTCTCAAAGAGTTAAGAAGCTTGCCTCCCAGCTCCATGTGCACTCTGTGAACTTCGCTGCTAAACTTGTCCATACCAGACATGCCCTTTCCAGTACTGTTATCAACTCTCACCAGGAGCCAGTTTCAGGCCAAGCCTGCAAGCCTCTTGATCCCCATTGATTATTCCCTTCCTTTTCGCAGTGGAGGAGGGGCTTTACGGTACTCGTTACCAAAGTGGCTCCTTCTCCTTAATTAATGTGGGGAGTGCTTCTCACTGCCTGCGTAGTTTTTACTTTTTTCTTTTTTCTTTAATTTGTTTCAAGGAAGAGTATTTGTTTTCTAATCTTAGGAAGCATGCATTGTCCGTTGCAGTCTTGTATACTTCTTGGTAAACGCTGCTGCAATCCCTGTGAGCTCTGCTCTAATTATGGTGTCAGTCATTCCCATGCCTCCTGAGTTCACATAGCATTCAGCTTTGGTTTGAGGGCAGTATACCCCTGCGTCCAAACAGTTTTTGGTCTCGCCAATGCAACTTCCGTCTGTGTAGGCCCGTAGCCCCAGTTGAGGCATTTACAGATGCATTAGTGCTGCTGTCGACCTTTTTGATTAAGTTTTTTGTTGGGACCTATAGGTTGAGCAGCCATGCCAGGCTGGAGGCCTTTGTTATCCAAACTAAACTAAATTGAATTCAGCTCCAGTTGAGGCACTAAGTTAAACTGCCCGTCGTCCCATGGTTGGATGTGGACGTCATTACAGTGCACAATATATTCTTCAGCCCCCTCAAACCGCAGCAGTATAAGTTAAGAATGAAATGCTAATATTGCAATAGTGCAGGTATTAATAGAAAAGTCAGGTGAAAAGGAATGCGTAAAAGAAGATGCAGAAACGGATCAGTGTGCTTTTAGAACAAGGGCTCAGACTAGCCATGGACAGTTTTGTTGGTGTCTGCACTGCCAATTTGAATGCAGACACAACTTGATTTCCCACAAGCACATAAGTAACTAGAGCTATGCTGGCAAGAAGCGATAAGTTGCAGCGCAGGGCGCTCCATTACTTATGTACTTATGTAACAAGCCAGTATCTGCAAAGCCACAAGCTATACACGCCACTTACCGCGCTTTGTGACTTGGTTGTATATAAATTCATTTATCTGCAGTCATGCTTCAACAGCCAGCCCATATCTCTATCTTATTCCTGTTACTCGCCCAGCGCAAGGCAGCCTAACCTGCAGAATTCCTTACTTGGATTGAAGAAACTGCTAGTAAAAACTTACACAAGTGTATGTCCACGGCAAGTTTTAAACAACTCCTTCAAGTGCTGCCTGTTGGCTGTGCTCCTTTGGCTTATACTCTCTCGCTCTGCTTGCTTTTCAGGCAGCTGCAATACGCATATGTATGTGATAGTTTTATATTATCCAGTGGACGTGAGGGAATATGAAAGAGCACTGATAGATTTTCTTGGAAAGCACAAACCTGGCATTTGTAAAGTACCGTGCGAACGTGTACTCATTCCGCACCCCTTAAAAAAAAGAGTAAGGTATTTCTACCCTGTCCGCACCAATATGCACCCCTCTCAATATGTATTTTAGTGCTTGCCGCACCAATCCGCAGGGGAAAATTGCCTTCAGAACTGTACCAAGAGACTAGAAAGGCTCCATGAGACTCAGAGGTGCATTCCATAACACAATAACATTTTATTTGTCCAAGAGCATTGAGAAATCATTTGAGTCTGGTTTTGCTCTACTCAGTCATCCATTGTGTGTCCGTTGGCAACTGGTTTTGCCTTTTAGTCTTTCCTAACTCAAGCCTTCATCATCATCTTCCCCATCCCTGCTGCTTGAACTTCTGCCTTTCCTCTAGCGGTTGCTGCTCAAGCTGCTCGGCAGTTGGGAGAGCCTTGCAGAAGCTGGCCATCCCTGTCTGGACACGCCCCACTGGGGCTCTCAAAGGCTCTTTCCCACTCATGACCCGTCAAAAATTTGACAATAATTTTTCAACCCACCCCCTCAAATATTTATTTATTTCGGGGGGGTAAGTTGCCGCAACCCCCCAGAAACAATGTTTTCGCGGCGTGATATAATGTTCACACGGTATGGTAAATAGCTCATAAATCTCGAGACATAATAGGTTGGATGCAGATATACTGAAGGCAATCTCAAGTACAAAATATGAATATAAGACAGTAACACAACTCTTTGCAGTCCTTGAAGTTTTTTTTTCATATTTGAAGCTTTACTGAACTAAATAGGTTCCTTATCCTAGCTTTTGCAGGAGTGACTTCACTGCCTGGAAATTTTTTCTACCAAACTTCATGTCATACCTTGGGAGAGTATAAGAAATAGTCCACCTTGATTGAATCCTGTGCCTGTAAAAAAAAATTGCAGGGATGAAAACAATAATTTAAGCACCAGGAAGGGCAACAAACAATATGCTGTTTTTCCCTGCGTGTTGACAAATAGTGAAACGTTGCTACAACAAAGGCGCCGCTGATACTACTGCCGGCGTTTTCATTAGTCAAATAAATACTTAAATGTAAGGAGCGCACTGTGCCATATAACGTACAGTGCACAGGCCTGTAGTTAATGAATGTCGCTGCCAAATTCCAGCTCTCATCAGGAGCCTGACCCCTACCCTGTAATCCTCCTGTCTTTTTTTAACTTTTCATACTCTGTGGTGGAGGAGCTTTACAAGACCCGGTGCCTTAATGGCTCCTTTTTCTTGTTAGCCTTTAGACTGCCTTGCAATTGTTCGTTTTCTTACCTGAGACAAGGTGATTGGCAGGAATGGAGGCTGCAGCTCTTTCATCCTATCCGTAGCTCTATCCGTCAAGAAACACTGCTTGTCACTCTCAAAAGGAGACTGACAGCCAATGAGGCGCTGCATAGCATGATGGTAGAGGTGTTACCTAATTATTAATAATATACAAAGAGAGGCAAAGCATAAGATGTATAAGGGGCACTTCACACAAAAGATTGCAAGCCACGAAATCTAATAGAAAGCAGCAGCGCCTTTACTTGCGTGCCTGATCAGTACTCCTAGCTCTAGGTTTTGTACTGCCACCAAATGTTAAGATAGACATTACGATTTTTAACAAGCTGTCCCGCACCACATAATTTCAATACCCCACAATAAAGAGTCATCATTCAGCCCTTTTTAGTAGATAACATCCTCCTGTCCCTTTTTGTTTCCATGCAGACAGTGACTACACTATTGCGCCTTTTTCTTCTACAAGGTCTTCCTGAGGCACGGTCATTTTGTGCATCTTATGCAGGGCGTGCCATGTGCAGCATCAACAACAGCAGGAACAAGCACCACAAAGTACACAGTAGCTCATACAGGTGCATAGGTAGTATACACACACAACAGATATAAGCCACAAAGTCGTTATTCCCAGAATTGCACAACAGGAGTATAATTTTATTAGTATTCCTGGTCCAGCACAGTAAGCCATTCCCATTTCAGAAGGGGATTGTCACACAGCCTAGATCCCACATTTTAATTTATCAATCGTAGGTCCTACCGCTTTGTATGCACACGCTCCGCTGCTCACATTTTTGGTGCTTGCATTGTCATTCTATACAGTTTGGTAATGGTTTGACATCACCAGCTACGACCCAGCGACCCCCAGATTTTTTACAAGAGCGCATCTCTAATGTTTCAACATTAAGTACAACACCCTTGTCTCCCAGCAAGATGGATTTTATTATGGGCTCTTAGCAATGCCAAAACGAGCTTCAAAAAATCCTATCTGCTTGAGCCGCAAGCTTGTGCATACATGTTTTGATGGCACACATGCAACAATCACAGGTGATCCCTATTTCCATCCCACAACACCCCTCACCTCACTAAATGGCCGGCTGACTTCTTCTTTGGCAACGGCTGCTGACACCGGCCTGAATGGAGGAGGCTGCTGATAGGAGGGGGTGAGGGTTTCTCGCTTAGGCCTCGGAATGTTGTAAGCTGTCTTGGGGTAGGTACGGTTCATTCTAGGATCATGTTGCCGCCTATTCTCAGCCTGGGAACAAGTTTGAATTGAGGTGCTGAAGCACTGCTGAAATGCTTGAGGAAATGAATGACGGGAGTTTACAAAAAAAAGCGACACACTGACAGCGTTCTTACTTGGTGATCTGCGGCTACAAGCTGCAAGATGTCATCATCTTTTAATCTCTGAAGCTCAGGGAAGCGGCGTGCTAAAAGAGAGGTCTTAAACTGCGCAGGTGTGGGCACATTTGATTAACATTTCTGTACTTCAGGCGCCTGTGCATGCGGTGTGTGTGTGTGTGTGTGTGTGTGTGTGTGTGTGTGGTGTGTGTGTGTGTTTTTGTGTGTGTGTGTGTGTGTGTGTGTGTGTGTGTGTGTGTGTGTGTGTGTGTGTGTGTGTGTGTGTGTGTGTGTGTGTGTGT
>Ga0307968_1004207_pt1 | contig 11790 bp, 17 predicted proteins | sample OrgLakmetagen650_FD_201834 | JGI IMG/M metagenome (GOLD analysis project Ga0307968, IMG submission 201834) | Saline water microbial communities from Organic Lake, Antarctica - #650 | ecosystem: Environmental > Aquatic > Non-marine Saline and Alkaline > Saline | place: Antarctica: Organic Lake... | reverse complement strand
TCCAATGTTTACAAACATGGTGTAACCCTAATTATTTAACGTTTACAAACATGGTGTAACTTCAAATATCTAACGTTTACAAACATGGTGTAACTTCAAATATCTAACGTTTACAAACATGGTGTAACTTCAAATATCTAACGTTTACAAACATGGTGTAATTCCAAACAATCCAATGTTTACGAACATGGTGTAACCCCAATTATCTAACGTTTACAAACATGGTGTAACTTCAAATATCTAACGTTTACAAACATGGTGTAATTCCAAACAATTTAATGTATACAAACATGGTGTAATTCCAAACAATCCAATGTTTACAAACATGGTGTAATTCCAAACAATCCAATGTTTACAAACATGGTGTAACCCTAATTATTTAACGTTTACAAACATGGTGTAACTTCAAATATCTAACGTTTACAAACATGGTGTAACTTCAAATATCTAACGTTTACAAACATGGTGTAATTCCAATCAATCCAATGTTTACAAACATGGTGTAACCCCAATTATCTAACGTTTACAAACATGGTGTAACTTCAAATATCTAACGTTTACAAACATGGTGTAACCCCAATCATCTGACGTTTACAAACATGGTGTAACCCCAATTATCTAACGTTTACAAACATGGTGTAACCCCAATCATCTGATGCCTATTACATTGTGTAGCGCCAATGAAGGACCCCACAGACCCTGAAGCGGCATGTGCGTGCGCACACACACACACACACATACACTCACATACACACACGCACGCACACACACGCTCCCGCACACACACACACACACACACACACACACACACACACACACACACACACACACACACACACGCACACACACAGCCCTGGCATCTGTCCACAAATCCAGGCAGTGTCTGCTGGAATGATTACTGTGCATTGCACAATAGGCACCCTAGGTCTATGTTTGTTATCAATGCTGTTATTGTGTTATTATCAATGCCGTTGTTACTAATGTAGTTGCTATTAAATGCTGTTGTTATCAATGCTGTTGATAACCGCATTCTGATTATGCTATTATCAGTGTGTATGTACTATAAACAGACACATTCATGTCATCGTACAATGTGCTGTTTCATCTGCTGTTGAATATGACCGGAGAGAAAGACGTTGGTCGGATGCCCAGAGCACCGATCTTTAAGCTTAGGGTCGGCCAAAACCATATATATATATATACACGCACACCGTATGTGACCGTATTTTAGTGATCCCCCTGCCAAAATTTACCGTATACACACCGGATATAAATGGTTCTGGCCAACCCTATTAAAGCTAGCTACATGGGCAAAGCATCGCACACGCGAGTCTCCAGGGCCACGTATTATTGGTTTGTCTACACGCCCTTGCCAGATCTAGTGATTTGACGGCCGTACGTAAGGTCACATCTTCTTTACATGGCCACATATTATTGTGTTGTCTACACGCCCTTGCCAGATCTTGCGATTTGACGGCCGTATGTAAGGTCGCATCTTCTTTACATGGCCACATATTATTGTGTTGTCTACACGCCCTTGCCAGATCTAGTGATTTGACGGCCGTACGTAAGGTAGCATCTTCTTTACATGGCCACGTATTATTGTGTTGTCTACACGCCCTTGCCAGATCTTGCGATTTGACGGCCGTACGTAAGGTCGCATCTTCTTTACATGGCCACATATTATTGTATTGTCTACACGCCCTTGCCAGATCTAGTGATTTGACGGCCGTACGTAAGGTCGCATCTTCTTCACATGGCCACAGGGAAGCCCCCAGCGCTTTGACCTCCTGCGGTTAAGCACGCACTCGGTCAAGAGTCGCAGTAGCAGCAACACAGATCTAGAATCGCCGTCTCCGGTGGCTCCTGGCTTGTCGCTTGACTCCTCCTTCCTCCCTCTCAGCAGCAGGTTAGTGATAAAACTATGGGATACCAGGTAGTTACAGATCATGAAAGAATAGGCGGTGTGCATAGCAGGTGAGTGGGGTTGGCCAGAGCCCCCTATATATATATATATATATATATACGGTGTTTCTAAACGATATGTGTATGGGGTTGGCCAGAGCCCCATATATATATATATTTTTACACGATGTTTTTTAACGGTATATATATACGGTGTTTTTTAACGGTTTTTTTTACATGAAAGTCACCAAGTATACGGTCACATACGGTGCATGTACATAATGTTCTGGATAACCCTACAGGTGAGTGAGAGCTACAGTCGGTAGAACAGCATCGCTACTGTTCTTAGTCACACATACATGCAGTCACACACACATACATGCAGTCACACACACATACATGCAGTCACACATACATACATGCAGTCACACACACACACATACATGCAGTCACACACACATACATGCAGTCACAAATACATGCATGCAGTCACACACACACACACATACATGCATGCAGTCACACACATACATGCAGTCACACACACATTCATGTTGTCACACACATCGAACAAGTAGGCTTGTAACGAATCCTGTTAGTGCAGGTAGTGTGTCTTGTGCATATATGCTGCAATCCGTTGTAAGCATGCGATGTCCCTCTTGGCAGCAGGTTAGTAGTAGTAGCCATCTTAAGTAATTAGTTGCAGATGATAGGTGGCGTATGTAAATAAGTGCTGAGCATGCTTTATCCTGTCGTGAGCGTATGTCACGAATGAGAGAGAGAGAGAGAGAGAGAGAGAGAGAGAGAGAGAGAGAGAGAGAGAGAGAGAGGGATGTGATTGTGCAAGCCAGCGATGCTTTTGCAGGGCTACACAGACAACGTGCTGTTAGCGGTGCTTGAGCACAGCGTCTCTAGGTCCTGTCTTTCCTCACGAGAGTAAGGAGTGTTTCAGTTCTCACATGGTGTTCTACATTCCTTTGCATCCAGCTGTTCTATCTCCATATGCTTTTTCAGGACTTTCACTTATCACGTGGCATTCTACATTCCTTTGCATCCAGCTGTTCTATCTCCATATGCTTTTTCAGGACTTTCACTTATCACGTGGCATTCTACATTCCTTTGCATCCAGCTGTTCTGTCTTCATATGCTTTTTCAGGATTTCACTTATCACATGGCATTCTACATTCCTTTGCATCCAGCTGTTCTGTCTTCATATGCTCTGTCAGGACTTTCACTTGTCACATGGCAATCTACATTCCTTTGCATCCAGCTGTTCTGTCTCCTTATGTTCCTTCATCCACGGCAAGAGCAATATGCTTAGGGTTGGCCAGAACCATACATATACAGTGTATATACAGTATTTTTGGCAGGGAAATCGCCAAATATACGGTCATATACGGTGTGTTTATACGGTTTTGGCCAACCCTAAATATGCTGCATTATATAAGCCTGCAGGCCCCTGCATCCAACACTCACACGCTCACAAAATCACACACTACCACTCTCCATGTCTCTTCTAGCACGCACACCCCCGAAGCGGCTGTGGCATCCAAGGCTTGGGCTTCTTGCAAGGTTGCCACACACGTGCACACACGCATGCACACTATTGCATTTTCATACACAAACAAGCGCGCAAATGCATGTGGCCAGCACACACAGCACACACACACACACACACACAAAAGCGCGTACATGCACGCAGAGCACAAGGGGGCGGCCTGCTTGACAGTGACCCACAAGGAAATTACACGCACTACCACAATGATGTACACACGCACACAAACACACAAACGAGAATGTGTGCATACACACAGCACACAAGGGGGCGGCCTGCTTGACAGTCACCCACACGGAGGTTACACACACTACCACAATGACGTACACACATACACAAACACACAAACGAGAATGCGTGCATACACACAGCACACAAGGGGGCGGCCTGCTTGACAGTCACCCACACGGAGGTTACACACACGGGGAGGGCAGCGTGCGAGGGGGCAACCTGCAAGGGAACAGCATGCAAGGCGGCAGCAGCATGCAAGGTTCCGACTGCATGCAAGGTGGGAGGAGCAAGGGACAGACGCAAGGAAGGGATGCCTGGGCTGCACCTCAAGGGTTCACAACCAAGGACAATACAGCAGCAGGGGGGCAGCAAGCAGCTACAGCCTTGCAAGCCAACCCTCCCTCCCGACACACTCACCACACCATGCGCAGCCGGGCCGGTGCCAGCTCCAAAGGCTCCGTGCATGAGTTTGAAAGCGCACGTGGACCGGTGCTCCAGCCTGAAGCTAGTAGCAGCAGTAGCGTGGCCTTGGGTGGGAGCAGAGGTGTGTGTTCGTGTGTGTGTGCCTGTATGAATGCGTGGCCGTGGGTGGGAGCAGAGGTGTGTGTGTTTGTGTGTGTGTGTGTGTGTGCCTGTATGAATGCGTGGCCTTGGGTGGGAGCAGAGGTGTATGTGTGTGTATGTTTGTGCCTGTGTGAATGCAGGAAATGCTGCATGGTGCAGCAGTAGCGTGGCCTTGAGTGGGAGCAGAGGTGTGTGTATGTGTGTTTATGTCTGTGTGAATGCAGGAATGCTGCATGGTGCAGCAGTAGCGTGGCCTTGAGTGGGAGCAGAGGGGTGTGTGTATGTGTGTGTTTGTGCCTGTATGGATGCAGGAATGCTGCATGGTGCTGCTGAGTGTTAGGTCAGGGTCTAGGGTGAAGGAGCATAGCAGCAGCTGGACAGGCAGCAGCGTGGCCTTGGGTGGGAATAAAGTTGCATGCATGAGTGTGCTAATGTGTGTGTGTTTGTGGCTGTACGTATGTTTGTGTGGGTTTGGGTGTGGGTGTGGGTGTGGGTGCGTGTGTGTGGATTGGGGGGGGGTTGCTGTGTATAGCTCCTTTAGGTCCAGTTTGGAAGGCCTGGGGAATAGGCTAGAAAGAGCATTTCAGAAGCCGCAGCATAGCATAGGTTTGTTTGTGCGCTGTACGAGGGTCGTGCTGGTCCACAGAGAAAATGGTGTAAACAATAACGCACACGCGCACTCACACACACACACACACACACACACACATACATACACACGCACATTAGCACTTGCGTAAGATACACACACGCACATGTGCGCTTGCGCAAGATACACAAACGCACGCACCAACACACATACATCCGCGCAGGTAGCCTGCAAGGAAGGGGGGGAGGGGGAGGCAGATCCAGGGGAGCCTCAGCCATGGTGTCAGCGGCAAAGAGAGGCAGTAGTAGCACGAACAGCAGCTCACACGTGCAAGGAGGGGGGGCTGCAGAGAGGCTTGGTCAGGCAGCAGCGTCGATTGACTCAGCACCACGCTCTAAAGCAGACCGCCAGGCCCATCGCAGGTGAGGGATTGTGGCGCTTGTGTGTGTGTGTGCTTATGTGTATGTGTGTATGTGTGTGTGCTCGGTGTTGCTTTTGCACCATGCCAGATGCGCAGATGTGTGTGTGTGCTATGTGTGACGTTTGTTATTGCACCACGCACTGAGGTGGACTGCCAGGCCAGTGGTGTGTTTTTGTTTACATGTGTGTTTGTGTCTTTCAATTATCAATCATGTGTAAATCTCGTTGAATGGTTGGCTATCAGCGTTATAAAAGTCATGAGAAGATAGACTTGTCACATGACAGTCCATTCTTTTTAAATTAAAACTTTGTTGTGTTAGGTTATACGAATTTATGAAGAAGAGATCTATAGATAAGAACTGGGACTCACCGGTGGTGCATTCAGATGCGATGTTCATATTCTTGTTTGTGACATTGAATGTGTGTATCTGTGTAAAATAAATGTGTTGGGGAAAAGTGTAAAACAAATTTTTGCCTGGATGATTAGATGACATCATGACATTGAAGTTGCACGTTATAGCGCACGAACAACAGCAGATTGACTGCTGCGAATCGTCATTGCATGCATACGACTTCCAACACCAAAATCAGCTTTGCGGCATTGATGACAACACAATGACTCCCAACACAGTGTATTTTGCACTGCGGTTTGAAACGCTGCTTCAAAAGGCCGCACTGGACTCACACAGTGAACAGCTCCCCTACAAATACAGCATTATTGTGGATATCAATGCCCTGAAGTTCAGCACTGTTATTCATGTCACTGCAAACTTGAACTCCACGCGGCTCAACATGCGCAGCAAACATCTTCACCACATTTGTGGCAGCACATTTAGAAGGCTGTCATTGTTCATGTCACTGCAAACTTGAACTCCACGGGGCTCAACATGCGCAGCAAACAGCTTCACCATATTTGTGGCAGCGCATTTAGAAGGCTGTCATTGTTCATGTCACTGCAAACTTGAACTCCACGTGCCTTTACATGCGCAGCAAACAGCTTCACCACATTTGTGGCGGCACATTTGGAAGGATGTCATTATTCATGTCACTGCAAACTTGAACTCCACACGCTTTTACATGCGCAGCAAACAGCTTCACCACATCTGTGGCGGCACATTTAGAAGGCTGTCACTATTCATGTCACTGCAAACTTGAACTCCACACGCTTTTACATGTGCAGCAAACAGCTTCACCACATCTGTGGCAGCACATTTAGAAGGCTGTCACTATTCATGTCACTGCAAACTTGAACTCCACGCGCCTTTACATGCGCAGCAATCAGCTTCACCACATCTGTGGCGGCACATTTAGAAGGCTGTCATTGTTCATGTCACTGCAAACTTGAACTCCACACGCTTTTACACGCGCAGCAAACAGCTTCACCACATCTGTGGCGGCACATTTAGAAGGCTGTCACTATTCATGTCACTGCAAAGTTGAACTCCACGCGCCTTTACATGCGCAGCAATCAGCTGCACCACATCTATGGCAGCGCATTCGGAAGGCTTGCTGCTGCCAGCAACTACAGCAGCAGCAACTTGTCGCGTGGTGTGTTGGGTAGCAGCGACGGGTACCATAGTCAGGCCAAGGTTGGTGCGGGAGTGACAGCCAGCAGCATTAGCAATGGGGCGCAAAGTGCCCGAGCGGCCTCTAAACCAAGAGGTAGGGGTGAAGGGGTTAAATACTTTACATTGTTTGGATTAGGATAGGATGGGATTCAGAAGTAGAAACTGGGCACAAGCAGCCTCAAAAGCAAGAGGTAGGGGTGAAGGGGTTGCATACTTTTCAATGTTTTGGGTTAGGATAGGATGGGCTTCAGAAGTAGAAACTGGGCGCAAGCGGCCTCAAAAGCAAGAGGTAGGGGTGAAGGGGTTGCGCTTGTATGCAAGGCTCGGTTTAGAGTGAGCTTTAATTTAAGAATGAGGGTAGAAGGGTGGTTACTTTTGTTTCAAAATTTTGAATGATTAGATTTAGAAGGGGCTTTAAATTAAGACGTGAGGGTTGAGGGTTGCTCTTTTTATATATTTTTTGTTTTAGAGTGGGCCTAGAATGTGCTCCTCGAATCTGTCCTCATAAACCCTTGAATCACATACCCTTGAGTCCAGCCTACCTTTCCTGCCTTGGAGCCGCGTCGGCATTTGTGTCACACCTTTTCAAACAAGCCCAGTGTTTTTTGTTCTCTTCTCTTTGTACTTTTCTCTTCTCTTTGTACTTTTTTCTTCTGTGTCTTGTTCTCTTTCTCTATGTACATCAGGCAGCGCAGCCTGCTGTGTCACGCACGTTTCATGTCTCGTCAATGCCACGACTTACGTCTCACGATTCATGTCTAATGTCTTGGCACGTTTCATGTCTCGTCAATGCCACGTCTCATGTCTTGGCACGTTTCATGTCTCATGTCTTGGCACGTTTCATGTCTCGTCAATGCCACGACTCATGTCTTGGCACGTGTCATGTCTCATGTCATGGCACGTTTCATGTCTCGTCAATGCCACAACTCATGTCTTGGCACGTTTCATGTCTTGTCACGTTTCATGCCTCATGTCTTGGCACGTGTCATGTCTCATGTCTTGGCACGTTTCATGTCTCATGTCTTGGCACGTTTCACGTCTCGTCAATGCCACGACTCATGTCTTGGCACGTTCCAAGCCGGCCATTTGCCTAAAAAACACACTCACTGTCTTCATTGGTGACCACGCCGGCCATCTGCCTAAAACAGGCATTCTTGAACGACAGGACGCCCACCTGCAGCATATACCCACAAGCATGCAAGCACGTGTGCAAGTTAATAGTCGGCCAGTCATGCCCTTTCATGTCTCGTCAATGCCACGACTCATGTCTTGGCACCATTCACGTCTCATGTCTTGGCACGTTTCATGTCTTGTCGTGCATGTTTCATGTCTCGTCAATGGCACTGGTTTGCCAGGCCCTGTCACCCACCCCCTGTGTGCCTGCGCCCTTGCACGCAAACTGCCCTCTTTTACGCACCTCTCGGCACTCACTCCATCCAACCCTGCACCCTAACATCTACGGCTACTGGCATAACCATTCCTGCATGCAAGCACACCCGCTAGACACGCACTCCTTGTCAACGGCACTGATTGGCACAAGGGTTGGCCAGAACCGTATATCTGCACCGTATATGACCGTATGTAAGGTGATTTCCTGCTAAAAATACCGTACGTACACCGTGTATACCTATGAATGTATGGTTCTGGCCAACCCTGATTGGCACCAAGCCCTGTCACATACACCCCACACCCCCCTGTACCCTTCTGCACCCTTGCATGCAAACCGCCCTCTCTTCTACGCTACCCCCCGGCACAGAAAAAATCTGCTGACTTACAACTAATGGCACACCCATCCAACTAGTGGCACACCCATCCAACTAGTGGCACACCCATTTAACTAGTGGCACACCCATCCAACTAGTGGCACACCCATCCAACTAGTGGCACACCCATCCAAATAGTGGCACACACCCATCCAACTAGTGGCACACCCATCCAACTAGTGGCACACGCATCCAACTAGTGCCACACCCATCCAACTAGTGACACACCCATCCAACTAGTGGCACACCCATCCAAATAGTGGCACACACCCATCCAACTAGTGGCACACCCATCCAACTAGTGGCACACGCATCCAACTAATGACACACCCATCCAACTAGTGGCATACGCATCCAACTAGTGACACACCCATCCAACTAGTGACACACCCATCCAACTAGTGTCACACCCATCCAACTAATGACACACCCATCCAACTAGTGGCATACGCATCCAACTAGTGACACACCCATCCAACTAGTGACACACCCATCCAACCAATGACACACCCATCCAACTAGTGGCACACCCATCCAACTAGTGACACACCCATCCAACTAATGGCACACCCATCCAACTAGTGGCACACGCATCCAACTAGTGGCACACACCCATCCAACTAGTGGCACACCCATCCAACTAATGGCACACGCATCCAACTAGTGACACCCATCCAAATAGTGGCACACACACATCCAACTAGTGGCACACCCATCAGCACATACTGTGTGTGCTTCCAGCTAGTGACTCGTGACACACATCCAACTAGCGGCACACCCATCCAACTAGTGGCACACCCATCAGCACATACTGTGTGTGCTTCCAGCTAGTGACTCGTGACACACATCCAACTAGCGGCACACCCATCCAACTAGTGGCACACCCATCAGCACATACTGTGTGTGCTTCCAGCTAGTGACTCATGACGCACCCATCAGCACATACTGTGTATGCTGTCGACTGTCGACATGCACTTCTCTCTCTATCCCTGGCTGCCAATTATCCTTGTACCAATTCCAGGCTCAATAGCTATCTTACCCTGCACCCAACACTCTCTATCTATCCCTGGCACCATACTGATTCCAGGCTCGGCAGCTCTTTCTTCTTTCCCTGCACCCAACATCTACGGCTCCTCTCGCATCCGGCCTCGTCCAAGGCCCAAGGTCTTGGCCTCTGCCAATGACGCTGCGTTCCAGCAGGTAAGCAAATGTGCTCCTCAAAGTATGAGACAAGCACAACACCACATAGCTAGGGTTGACCAGGACCATACATATACAGTGTATATACGGTAATTTTGGCTGGGAAATCACCAAATATACGGTCATATACGGTGTATACATGCGGTTCTGGCCAACCCTGCACATAGCTCCCGTTCCTTCTCGCACCTGCCCTCGCCACCAAGGCCCAAGGTCCAGGCTTCTGCAAATAACCATGCATGATCAGCAATTGCTAACCCCCATATGGCTGTGCATGTCAGTTGGAATGATTAATGCCCTTTGGAGCCTCTGACAGCTGCCGCGTATGCTACGTTGCAGGTGGAATGATCAATGTTCTTTGGAGCCTCTGATACCTGCCTTATATGCTGTGTTGCAGGAGGCCCCTAATGCCCTTTGGAGCCTCTTATAGCTGCCGCGTATGCTACGTTGCAGATGGAATGATAAATGTTTTCTGGAGCCTCTTATAGCTGCCGCGTATGCTACGTTGCAGATGGAATGACTAATGTTCTTTGGAGCCTGTTATAGCTGCCTTATATACTGTGTCGCAGGTGGCCCCAAATGCCTGTGCATGCCAAGACACTCACTGTACACACGTCTACATGCGTGTACCATCAGCACATCATCTGTGCATGCGTGTACTGCCATCTGTACATTCGTGTACTGTCATCTGTACATGCGTGTACTGTCATCTGTACATGCTTGTACCATCAGCACATCATCTGTACATGCGTGTACTGTCGTCGTACATGCGTGTGTTGTCATCTGTACATGTGTGTGTTGTCATCTGTACATGCCTTTACCATCAGCACATCATCTTTACATCCATGTACCATCAGCACATCATCTGTACATGCGTGTACTGTCATCTGTACATGCGTGTACTGTCATCTGCACATGCGTGCACTGTCATCTGCACATGCGTGTACTGTCATCTGTATACGCGTGTACTGTCATCTGTACATGCCTTTACCATCAGCACACCATCTGTTTATCCGTGTACCATCAGCACATCATCTGTACATACGTGTACTGTCATCTGTACATGTCAACATGCATGTATCATCAGCATCCCTCGTAATCAGATGACAGTACACGGATGCGCACATCCACATGCGTGTGTCATCAGCATTCCTCGTCATCAGCATCCCTGACTCACAACCAAACAACAACAGATCAACAGCGACATATGTGCCTACTTGCAAGCCGGTGCATGCCAAGGCACTCGCTGCACACAACCACACGCGTGTGTCATCGGCATTCCTTGTCATCAGCATCCCTGACTCACAACCAAACAACAACGGATCAAAAGCAACAGATGTGCCTACTTGCAAGCCGGTGCATGCCAAGGCACTCGCTGCACACAACCACACGCGTGTGTCATCGGCATTCCTCGTCATCAGCATCCCTGACTCACAACCAAACAACAACGGATCAGCAACAGATGTGCCTACTTGCAAGCCGGTGCATGCCAATGCATTCAATGCGCACATCCACATGCGTGTGTCATCGGTCATCGGCATTCCTCGTCATCAGCATCCCTGACTCACAACCAAAAAACAACAGATCAGCACCGACAGATGTGCCTACTTGCAAGCCGGTGCATGCCAAGGCACTCACTGCGCACATCCACACGCGTGTGTCATCGGCATTCCTCGTCATCAGCATCCCTGACTCACAACCAAAAAACAACAGATCAGCACCGACAGATGTGCCTACTTGCAAGCCGGTGCATGCCAAGGCACTCACTGCGCACATCCACACGCGTGCATCATCAGCATCCTTCGTGGGCAATGCTAGGTGCAACAAGCCCTCGTGGGCAGCGCCATGTGCGACAAGACCTCTAACACAGTGCCATGTGCGACAAGACCTCTAACACAGTGCCATGTGCGACAAGACCTCTAACACAGTGCCATGTGCGACAAGACCTCTAACACAGTGCCATGTGCGACAAGACCTCTAACACAGTGCCATGTGCGA
>Ga0307968_1004206_pt1 | contig 11790 bp, 7 predicted proteins | sample OrgLakmetagen650_FD_201834 | JGI IMG/M metagenome (GOLD analysis project Ga0307968, IMG submission 201834) | Saline water microbial communities from Organic Lake, Antarctica - #650 | ecosystem: Environmental > Aquatic > Non-marine Saline and Alkaline > Saline | place: Antarctica: Organic Lake... | reverse complement strand
CAGTGAACAGGCAGCATTCACAGGGGGGCTCTCGAACTCAAAAAATATTCCCCGGCAGGGCCCTCCCGAAGTGCCCTCGAACTCAAAAATTAATCCCCAAACCCCCTCACGAACTAAAATTGTAATTTTAATTATTTTTTTGAAAGTGTGGTCACGAAGTGATCGTGAACGGACGGTACTGTACACTCCAACCTAGCTCACGTCATCCACCTTGTGTGACTATACTGTGCACTATAAATTATGCTGTGCACTCCAACCTAGCTCACGTCATCCACCTTGTGTGACTATACTGTGCACTATAAATTATGCTGTGCACTCCACAACATTCACCTCGTGCGACTCGTATTGTGTCGCACAGGCAACGCTGCGTCTTGGTCCGCAAGCTGTGCGTGCGGGAGCAGCAGTGCAGACAGTTGCATCGACACCGCATGTTGCAGCAGCAATGGCATAGATCAACGCATCAGCAATGGTACAGATCAACGCATCAGCAATAGCATAGATCAACGCATCAGAAATGGCATAGATCACCGCATCAGCAATGGTACAGATCAACGCATCAGCAATGGCAGAGATCACCGCAGCAGCAATGCACAAGGGAGTGACAGGACCAAGGGTGGGAGCTGGGGCGAATTCTGGGGGGCACCAGGTTACAGAGCAAGAGCTTGGGTGCAGGGAGATGCTTCGTCACTCAAGGGTGTGGCCAGATCATTATGGGCACGCTTGCGTGGTAGGAGGGTGGGGGGGGAACGCCAAAACTGTGCTGAGGTTCAGGAATTTGGGGATGAGGGTGTCGGGGTAAGGGTTTGGTGCTCGGATGGAAGTGTAGAAGAAGAGGGCGTTGGCGAGCCGTTGCTGCTGCAGGATCAGCAGCAGCTTGGCCGACAGCACGCTTTTCAGCAGCAGCAGCAGCAGCAGCAGTGCCTTGAGCATCCAAAGCTACGGCTGCTCTTGTCAAGCTTGGATCTCCAGCTGCTCCCAGGACAGAGGCTGCTTGTGGTGTGTGTCGGTTTTCACGTGTTCAGGCACATGTTTCATCGGAATTGAGCCGTTTCTTCCATCAGTTTTGAGCCATGGTGTTTGTAATGCCTTACATGATGCTTGTGGTGCGTGTCAGTTTTCACGTGTTCAGGCACATCGTCCATCAATTTTTAGACCTAACTTACATAGCTAACTATAGTTCTTGCACTTGCCCTGCTACGGTGTTTGTGTGAATTTTATGGGTCACCCAAACCAGTGACGGTCTCAAAAACTGATCCAGAACCAACCCCCACACCCCACACTTCACTTACACAAACACACACAGATAAACACATTTGTCACACACAAATAAACACTCACACACACATACACACACACACACACATGCAGGTGGGCCCCGATGGTTGCGGCAAAACCAGCCTTGTACGATGCCTGTTAGGGATCTGGCGTCTTCACGCGGGCAGCATCAAAATTGGGCCTCATCAGCAACCTCCCCGCTTCACACATCGCAGCACTGCCAAACATGCATTGGGTGATTTGCATACAATGCCCGGCACCCGAGGAGTTTGCGTAACCCCTCCCAACCCCACTCTCAACTCCCCTGTTGTGCTGCCTGAAGTGCCTGCACCACACGGGCTATGCCAGCAAAGCAGTGGCAGTGGCAGTGGCAGGGGGAGTGGTAGTGGCAGTGGCAGTGGCAGCGGCAGTAGCAGTGGCAGTGGTATCTACAGCAGCAACAGCAAGAGCCGTGACGATCTTTCTGTCAGCCACAGCAGCGGCGGCAGCAAATGTGGCAGTAGCGCTACAGCACCGTTTCCACAGCAGACGTCACACTTGCACCACCATATGATTGACATCGGCTGCGTAGGCACTGGGCGGAGAGGCGAGGAAGGCAGAGGAGGCCAGCACATGAGAGGAGTCGGACAAAGCGGAGGAGGCGAGAGTGGGGGAGGAGGGAGGAGTGGAGGGATGATGGAAAGAATGCGTGGAGGAGGAGGCGGAGGAGGGGCACTCGTGCTCACTCAATCTGCGGTGTGCGCTCCAGGGCAAACAACCCTTAGGCAGCAGCTGCTGTACCCTCAAGAGCACGCATTTTTTCCATCGGCCACGCCTCCCCAGGCCCACCCAGGGCATGCGTACTGCACAGGCGAACCCATGCAGCTGCTGTACCCTCAGGAGCATGCATTTTTTCCATCGGCCACGCCTCCCCAGGCCCACCCAGGGCATGCGTACTGCACAGGCGAACCCGTGCAGCTGCTGCACCCTCAGGAGCACGCAGCAAACCCGGTGCCTTCCACAGACCTGACTCCTGCAGCATCACTGGTGGCTCGAGAGGCAGGATCACAGTCACAGCAGCAAAAGTGTGCGCGGCGGGAGCCACCGCAGCAGGATGCACAGCAGCAGCAGCAACAACAACAATGCCAGCACCAGCACCTGCAACAAAAGCAACAGATTACACAACAGCACCAGCAACAACAACAATACCAGCACCAGCAACAAAAGCAGCAGCAGCAGCAGAATTCACTGCAGCAGCAACATAACCAGCGGCAGCAGGACTCACTGCAGCAAGGTGGTGAACCAGCCTGTAGGCTTTCATGGCAAGAGAAAGTTTTGTTAGAAGGCAGGAACGATGCGCACGTAAGCAATGTGTACATGGTTGCTGCTTTGCTGGCTGTGGGGCTGGGGGGCTGGGTGGGGCTGGAGCAGGCAGGCCTAGACCATGGTGCAGCGATACTGCAATTTCCAGTCGCAAAACAGCCAGAGCCGCCTGCAGCAGCAACAACACCCGCAGCAATAACAACAGCAGCAAGAACAGAAACAGAAGCAGCAGCCGCGCCAGCAGTAGCGACGGCGACAGCAGCAGCAAAATTAGCAGCATCACGAGCAGGGGGTGATGGTGATGAGGTACGGAGGTGCGCTGCACCTATGCTTGATTATGATGCATGGGATGAGCCTGATGGGCAAACTTTGGGGACCGCCACACGCGCCCTGGGGGGACTGAAGCAGGATTGGAGCCAGGTGCTGTCGCCAGGGCAGGTGTGTAATGGGGCGTGTTTGTGCAGTGAGTGTGTGTTTGTGTGTGTGTATATGTGTGTGTGTGTGTGTGTGTGTGAGTGTGTGTGTGTGCGTGCGAGTGTGTTGTGTATTAGCGCATTGACGTGTTGTGTGTGTGTATGTGCCGGGGTCAAGTGCTGTCTCCGGGGCAGGTGTGCGTGACTCAAGAACTGTGGTGGTCGCTTTTGTGAGTATCAGCATCCGGAACCCCTTGAGAACAGAGGGCTGGGATGTGCTTGTATGTGTTTTGTTGACTCAAACATCAGTACGTTGGTGCCTGGAGGACGATTTGGTGCCTGGAGGACGATTTTTGTGCCTGGAGGACGAGTTTGTTTGGATTTTAAGTTGAGGATTGGAGCAGACACCAATTGCTGGGATTGAATGAGAATGACAGATTGGAAGAAGCGTGCATTAGGGACTAGAAGGAGGGGGCATACTGTTTGGGTGAGGATTGTGGAAAAGGAGGAGGGTCTGGATTGTTTGGGCGTGGATCATGGATTGAAAACAGGATTTGAATTATTCGGGCGTAGATTAGGTATAATACAGAGGTACTCAACTGATTGGGCGTGGGACTAGTGGGTTTGAGATCCAAAAAGAGGGAAGCACACGGGTTGGGGATAAGACGGAGGGACTGAACTGATTGGGCGTAGAATAAGTATAAGACAGAGGATATGGCTGTTTGGGCGTGGATTAAGATATAAAAGAGGAAACTGACTGCTTGCGCATTTGTTAGGGATTTAATGGATAAAAGGAAATGATTGGGCGTTGAGTAAGCATAAGACGGCGGAACCAAACTGTGTAGGCGTGGAATAAGGACAGACGGTAGGATTAAGTTGTTTGGGCCTGGATTTAAATTGGAGTGAGGTATCGATCTGGGTTATTGTATTATGCATAAGTTAAGTACAATTTACTTATCGCTCAATTCATCCGATGAACCATTTTGGCCGCTATGCTACAAAATTATAAATTGTGTCTCTGCAACCACTTAGGCGTGGAGTAATCCCTATGTTCTACAGCACGTTTTGTAAAGTCGCTGTCCTATTTGTTTGCATTGTGAGATGGTATTGATGTATTTACAAGGTTTCTATGCTTGGTAGTTGGCACAATGAGGACGTAGTGATAAAGTACTTGCTATATCGTAGATGAGGATGCTCTACGGTACTTGCTATATCATAGATAAGGATGCTCTACGGTATTTGCTATATCGTAGATGATTCCCATGGTTGGCATGGAGGGCAACACCAAAACGTCACCAACACCAACACCAAAAAATCACCTCCAAATCGTCACCGACACCAACACCAAATGTCACCTCCAAATCGTCACCAACACCAACACCAAAACGTCACCTCCAAATCGTCACCAGCACCAACACCAAAATGTCACCTCCAAATCGTCACCAACACAAAACGTCACCTCCAAATCGTCACCAACACCAAAACGTCACCTCCAAATCGTCACAAAGAGAATTGCCTCGTTGGATTGGTGGCATTAAAAAATTTTCCCCCTTGGTTAAAACGCAAGTGCCTTGCCGTCGCACAACATACAGGTACACATGCACACATACTTACACACTCATACACACACACACACACGCACACACACATACCTACAACATACATACACGCGTGCCCCTCACAGCTTCAGCGCCTTGCTGTTGCACGTGCGTTATGCGCCAGGCCCGCCCCCACTGTGTTAGTGATGGACGAAGCACTGGGATCAGTGCCCGAACAGGATGAGGTAAGTTGATTAGTTGCTGACACTTGAAACCTGCACATGAAATAACGGTACATGCGTGTCAGTTTTGTGCCATTTTGGTTGCTTGAGTAAAAGGGGCTTGTTCTTTAATCATGAAAAAAAACAAGCTTCTGCAGATTGTTTTCCCATCAGTTGAGGAAGCGAGGCATTGAGATGTTGCATCGATTTTTTCATTGCTGGTATTACTGAGTCAAGGAAAGATTCAGATAATTGATGCAGATCATAGGTCTTCGACAATGAAAGTGCAAATGTCGATGCAAAAGTAATACCCTGTTTTGCACAATATCTATACCTGCATATAATTGCTCCCATCACACTGTTGTAATGGATGTTTTAATCACACTCACACACACACATACACACACACACAAACACACACGTATACACACACACAAACACACACACATATACAAACATTATTTGCAGATCTTGCTGCACAAGCTCCTCATTCGCATTTTATGTATCACACACAAAAGCTGCCAGTCAACACTACCAGCGCCGACAGCTCCAGCACTGTCTCCACCACCAGCACCTCCAAGCGCACACGCAGCTACGCCAACAACCGCACCAGCATCACCATCGTGGAGGAACGGCAAAAGCAGAGAGGACAAAGCAGGGTTACACTTCGCAAGCTGCGCAAGTGCTCAACACCAAACTGACCCCTGTGTATTTCCACAACCACTACCGCCACCCGCACGCTCGCCCCCCTCAGCCTTGCAGAAGCGCACGCATGGGCCAGCACAAAATCCAGCGTTAGGGACGGCTTTCATCACCATCAGCCACCGCCCCAGCAGCGTCAAACCGCTGTATGATCTGCAGCTGTGCATGCATGGGGGTAGGCTAGGAAGCTGGCAATTATCTGATTGCACAACGTCATAAGTCTTGTGCTTGCCTTCAAGCATGGGATGTACAACAATTCCTGGCTGTTGATTGATGTGGCTTTGATGCATGCAGTTTTCAACGCAAAGCAACGGTAGCTGGCACGAGCAGCTGTCATCATTGTTAGCGTTGAGCGGGTGTTGCATTTGTGTGTGTGTATATATATGTAGAAGAGGCTGCCACAGGTTACACACGGTCATGTACGGAGAGAAAAAAACATACGTGCCAGCGGCGCAAGTCGCCCCACATGGATTGTGGGGGAGAACCTACTCAAGCATCGGACAATTTAAGATTCGCTGGAAAGAATACTAGTACAAGAATCAAAACTTCCTGATGAGAGGCAATAGCATTTGGGAAGAAGGCATTTGGCTGGCTGAAAGCAAGACTTTGCTTGTTGTTGAGCACATACCCACTGTGCGACATTTCTATGTAAGTAAGAAAGAAAAACTGAAGAGAAAAAAGAAAGGAGAAAAACTACGCAGGCAGCAAAACACTCTGCATCAATTAAGGAAAAGGAGACACATTGGCCCGAAGTGCCGTGAGTCTCCCCCAACAAAGGAAAAAAATAAATCGTTCTCTTTGGGTTGTGTTGGAGTTGGTTTTGGCGCACCAGTCATCGCAATGGCTTAGCTGCTTTTATCCTGGCCAACTCTTAACTTCCCTAGTTTTTGTGTTAAGTGCCTCGCAGTGGTGGAGCTAGATCTGCCCGCTGCCTTTTTGCTCTTTACTAGCCCCGTCTTCCTAAACCTTGCTCTTTTTACTTAGGCACCAATGTACGCAGACTATCCTTCCTTCTTTCTTTCCCGTGCTTGACCTTGCTTTGTGCAAGAATGGCACAAAGACCTGAGCACGCCATTCTTAAAGGAGCTTGCCTTCTACATACTACTCGGTTTATTGGGTGTGGGTGGCACCATCTAAAACACTCACACTCTGGAGCCGTGCAAGGACTTGGCTCTGAATTCTCAAATAGTAAAGAAACTCCGTGCATAATGTCAACTGTGCTGCTCATACCAGACTCGCCTGGGGAACCACGTTTGAAAGTCTGTGAACAAATGACCTGAGTATGTATCAGGAGGCCGGTTCCAACAGCCAGCAGTCCTACCATCGGACCCTTTCCTTTCTCATGCAGATAACGATTCCGTGTTTATTCCTATCGATGTTGGAACCTTTTGGTTACGGTATTTAGGTGCCCGTATATAATTTATAATATTGCTTTAGTTTGTAATATATCTTCGGCCTTAAAACTGGAAGATGTTTGCCTTTCTTACTCCGCGTGTCATCGTCTTCCTCTTCAAATGTGCCTAAAGCAAGGCACAAAATGTACACGAGCAGGATATTTGACAATAGTAAACGAGACGAGAGGGGGCCGTTCGGTTGCCACGATACTTGCGCAGTCCTGTGGGGTGTTACTATTACTAAATAAACAGTTTGTAATTTTACGGGTAATTCTAGGCCTCTTGGCTTCCGATTGAAAAAGGTGAAAAACCCTTGGATCGACCAAAATTAATTTTCTTGGAGAAAAAACAAAGGAAAGGCTGCTCCCTCCCCCAGTGCATCCCCGGGGCCGACAGCACGGGTGAGTACCTCACGAACGACGCTCCCTCGGGCGCACGAACTGAGGAGGTGCGCCCAAGTGTCGTCGTGCAATCACCTCAAATTATGACGTACTACCGGCACGGAACAGGAGCGCTACAATGCATATGATGACGAATGAACACATACACACTACCTACCCCTTGCGCGCGAGAACGTCGATTGTGTTCACCGGCTCACCACGCATAAATTTACGCTATCGCCCGAAATCACCAACATCTTCTTGCTCGTCCTATCATTACATTACAGCTGGATCATTGATTAGGAGGATGCACCAGCCTAATCCTCCTCCTCCTCCTCCCTCTCCTCCTGCTGCACCTGCTGGCCCGTCCCCTTCTCTGGTGGGAATGGCTGAAGCAACAGCAGCAACAGCAACAGCAGCAGCGTTGCCAACCCCAATGCGCTCTCAATCTTCGGTCGAGCCGTGGCAGCAGAACCACCACAGCAGCAACGAGGACGACCCCTTTTTCCCTCCTAGTGCAGGCATGGGCGTGCGCAGGACCAGCACGGATCCCCATGCCCTCACCACCCCCGATCTTTCTTGGTTGCTGCTGGGCGACCCCAGCGGAGGTGGCGGAGGAGGCACAGCAGCGGATGCCACGCAGCAGCAGCACGTGCGTAATCTTAAATGGAATGGGAGTAACGCACGCAGACCTGCAATCAGGGTTTAATGGGCTAGCCAGTTGCGGTCGTACAAAATTGTAGGCATTTTGCACATTGTTTTCCCCCACATAATTCTGATCAAGGAGGGTGAGCAATAACATAATCATTAGCTATTGCGTCATGTTCGATCATGTCTTTCCAGAAATATAAGGTTGCCACGTACTCCTTGCAAACGTGCGTGTGCAGCTGCAGCACCTACACGTTGCAGACCAAGAGGAGTTTCTAAGGCAGCTGCTGGAAGGGCATGCAGTGCCAATGGATGAGCCTGGCACGGGTGGCCGTTCTACTGCTGGCGTCCAAGGTGTGATTCAGGCAACAATCTCAGGGTCAAGCACAAGGGTTGAGCTGTCAAGCTGATTGGCCTAAATGCAGAAATAGAGGGACACGTACAAAGGAAACAAAGGCTAGCACATGCATAAGATTGGTATTGATTGAAATCCGACATTTCTTCTTGCAAATTTGGCAAGCAATAAAATCAAAAGGTAAAGCCAGCAAAAAGGATCAGAGCCTTCGGAGGCTAGGCAGCCTTATTTTGTATTGGGTTGCTTACAAGTTAGTTACATGCCCATTTACTGGCAGCCGCCAGATTAAAGCAGGGCATGCACGCAAAGTAACAATGCGTGTGTGCATCAGGTGGTGCGCACGTTACTGTATGAGTTCAGATATGTACAGTTATGTCCCATCCGCATTCTGTTTTGCTTGGCACTACCATCATCAGCCTTTCCTTGCACTGTTGCAATGCTCTAAAACGCTGCATAATCACAGCGTTGAATGGATCTCCTCATATTTAGCTTAAAATGCCGTAGTTTGCTCTCCACCTCTGCGGCTTCTGTCACTCACTACTTTCATCCTGCAAGTGCAGAAGGCCTGCCTGGCATTGTCCCACTCACCAACATCGACCCTCAACAGCAAGGACTGTGGGGCATGCTCCAAGACGGAGGAGCTGATCCTACATTTGGTGAGCAACAGGTCGCTGTTGGCAACGCTGAGCACACTAATTTGAAGTAAAAAAGAAAGAAAAGACAGTGTGTACATTACCGGCATCAATTAGGAGAGGATATTTGAAGGGGGTCGAAGCAATCAAACTGCCATCTTTAACAATCACACGCTGGAGCCTTTTAAGGAGCTGGGTCTTGATTCTCAAAGAGTTAAGAAACTTGCTTCCGATACATTCTGTGAACTATGCTGCCAAACTTGTCCATACGATACGCGCACTTTCTATTATCAACTGTCATCAGGAGCCGATTCAAGTCAAGCCTGCAACCCTCCTGATCCCCATAGATCTTATTCTTTTTCTGTTGGTGGAGGAGTTATACGGTACCCGGCACCAAAGTGGCTCCTTTTCTTTAATTTATGTAGGGAGTGGTTTTTCACTGCCTGCATAGCTTTCATTTCATTTCGAACTGCCAATTACCAGCATAACCAGGTTATATTGGTTAATGCTAAGTCTGTTTAGCTCAGCGCTTCTTGCACCGGCTTGATGTACACAGGCTGGACCCAGCAATTCCCTTTTGCAGGCTTTCCCGGACTTGGCGGTGGAATTCAAGAGCTGCCAGACAGGTATACCTACTCATACATAGTGGCATCATACACAGTGGCATCACAGTAGTTAAACACATAGTGGCATACATAGTGGCATACATAGTGCATACATAGTGGCATTACATAGTGGCATACATAGTGGCATACATAGTGCATACATAGTGGCATTAGTGCTTACATAGTGGCATTACATAGTGGCATACATAGTGCATACATAATGGCATTACACAGTGGCATACATAGTGGCATACGTAGTGGCATCACAGTAGTTAATTGCATTAATTTGCAATAGTGCTCATTCCAATGTTGCTGAAACTTGATGTGCTAATGTTTCTCTCTAGATCCATTGACTGATCATAAAGGCATCGGGACCTGAGCTTGGAAGGGGCCGTGCTAATTGGCCGATCACTTACATGATGCAGTCTTGCATAGTCACCTACCAGTCTTGCATAGTTACCTATCACTCCTTAGTGCAAAGCAAAACGTTTTTTTTTCACTCTAGTGTTCACATCCTTTACTTTATCCTTGCTTTTGCAGTGCTGTCAAGGGCGCAGCCTCCAACCACGATTCTGAAGCAACCGTGTTAAGCGGAGAACATGGAGGAGAAAACGAGGTAACTGCCTTCCACCTTTCGGTTTCTGCATTCCATGTGCATGGTGAAACTACCATGACCTTCAGGCCTTGATGAACTCGCCACTGGCACATCACGGTGAATTTGCTGCTGATCTGTTGTGTTTAGGCCTGGTATTATCCTGCTGCGGATGTTGCTGCTGATCTGTGATGTTTAGTCCAGGTGCTTTTGTGCTGCTGCAGTGCACCAATGGACCTTGATGCTGATCTGTTATTTTAGTCCCGGCAATTTATTGCGTCTGCAGTTGGCTAAGGGATGCATTCGAGTGCAGTACCAACCAAGCAATATTGCACACCTATTTTGAAAGTGCATCAGAGTCAAGGCACTTAATGCTTTTGGCTCGGTGTCATTTCAGGCCAATCAAGTAGAGGCATATTTTTTTATAAACTGCCATGGTGTATCTCTGTCGTAACTGCAAAGCAAACACCTCTACAAAATCTGGTTTTGGTTTGCATGAAGCTGATGGGGCAGCCTTATCACCCCCGTGTACGTACTAGGTCACCACAATATGTACCATATTTACCATATAGACCATATATGTACCATATAGACCATATGCACCATATGCACCATATGTACCATATACATATGCACCATATGCACCATATGCACCACATGCCCCATATGCATACTAGACCAAGGTGGAAGTCAGTAAAGCAAGCACTAGAGCCACGTTCTGTTTGCAGGTGGGCAGCGGAGCCGATGGGTACGGCAGGCGTGGGGATGGCAGTGGCAATGACCGCAGCACAGCAAGGGTCGGCAGAGGCAGGGGCGCAAGGCAAGAATGTTCAGCTATATCAACAGCAAAACGCTTGAGCAGCACGTCACAAAGAATTGTCGAGCGTGCGTGCCTGTTTGAGGAGGGTAAACACTTCAGGAGGGCAAAGCATTTCATATTCTTTCGTTTTGATAAACATTGTACAATAGATTGGGCACACCCTTTTCCTCTGCTACTCACACTTGCGCAGGAAGAGGCAGCTATCTCCCTCTGTGGCCCCAAACCCTAACAACGGCCTGGGTGGTAAAGGTACAATACAAGTCTTGTGCACGTCATATTTCCCCACATTATTCTCAGCCCTTGTTTGGTCTTCAGTTCAGGCCAAGGTCATAATATACATCGTGTGCATGTCCACACCCTACACCTAGTTAATTCTTGCTTGGCAGCATGCCTACGCACGGTGGTTCCAGTCACCCTGAATTTTCAGGAACTCACATCAAGCTGGTGTACATGTGAATTTTAAATGCAGGTGGTAAAGGCAGCCGTGGAGGCCCAGGCAGCAGAGGTCCTCGCAAATCCCTCTCTGCCAATGCAGCAGGGCTTAAGGGAGCACAAGTACGTGTGTATGTGCATGTTTACGTACAAGTTTGTATGGGGAATGCCCCTGCGGTAGTGTAAGTTGGTGCTACTTAACACACACAGACATAAACAAACACATACGCTTACGCATGCGCATACGCATACGCATACGCATACGCATACGCATACGCATACGCATACGCATACACATACGCATACGCATACGCATACGCATACGCATACGCATACGCATACGCATACGCACACGCATACGCATACGCATACGCATACGCATACGCATACGCATACGCATACGCATACGCATACGCATACGCATACGCATACGCATACGCATACGCATACGCATACGCATACGCATACGCATATGCATAAG
>Ga0307968_1004202_pt1 | contig 11796 bp, 13 predicted proteins | sample OrgLakmetagen650_FD_201834 | JGI IMG/M metagenome (GOLD analysis project Ga0307968, IMG submission 201834) | Saline water microbial communities from Organic Lake, Antarctica - #650 | ecosystem: Environmental > Aquatic > Non-marine Saline and Alkaline > Saline | place: Antarctica: Organic Lake... | reverse complement strand
TTGCGGACAAATGCCTTGCTCTGTTTGATCACTGACCTTGTCTCTTTTTCTGGTGTCTTGTTCAGTCTGGCCTCCTTCTCTTCTTGAAGCTGCCTTTTTTTTTTGCTATAGCTCAACTGCCCTCGCCGGCGGATATAGCTGTGTAACCCTTACCCTTACCCTTACCCTAGTGACTGATCACACAATCAGGTCCTCAATCAACTTGTATTTCCATTAGCTTCTTGGTGATGAGCATTATCATGGTGTACATGCTCCCATGCACTGATCCCACCTTAATTCTGTATTAAAAGGACCTGCCATATCCTTGTTTTATTTCTAGCATTTAACCTGTACTAGTCCACTGGTTTTCGCTGGAGCTTTCATGTGGCACATTCATCCCATAGAACAGGGATGCCTGCCTATAAACCGTTTCGAAGTATCTGGGTCAGGGAATGCATCCAGTGTCACTAAAAGTCTTAGCATCCAAGCAATAAGCATGCAACATTACCCAATATTAAGCATGTAACAGCCCACTAAGCTCTTCGTTTCTTCACATGATGCAAGTGCTTCACCATCAGACACACATTATGGTAATGTTTGCTGGTAAACAAAGAAATGTAACAGAGAATCCAAGGGGTGTGTGCATAAGGAAAGGTCCATTACATAGCCAAAGCAATCTTATTCTCTACAATTAGATGTGCAACCAAGACTAAAAAAATCTACCATGTAAACTGCTGACTTCCGCTGCCAATGTGTCAACGGTCAGCAACCACTTGCGCAACCAAAACTGCTTGCCAGGGCAAACCTCCTCGCTCAAAGCTTGCACTGCAGCAGCATTGACCCAGTCGATCCAATGCAGCAGCCTTCTCTTGGCCTAGGTAGTGCAGCTCTTGGCACCTGCAAGCAACAAAAAGGGTGATCTATGTTAGTACAATTAGTAAATTTGCATACACCACTGAAAACACAAACGCGTGCGCACGCCTGCACACACACACACACACACACTTTACCTTGCAATGCTCTGTGACGTACGATGCAGGAGCTTGCCGTGGTGCAGGAGCCTTGCAGATGCCTCTGTTTGTGTTAGCTCCCACAGTGCTTCGCCATCTCTCAGAAACTGGCTGACCTGCTCGTCTGTCATCACCATGCCCCACGCACCCATCTCACGCACCAGGTTGTTCAGCTTTTTCTTTTTTCCCTGCAATATACGCATGTGTGAGCTTTCATGTGTGTGTGTGTTTGTGTGTGTGTATGTGTGTGTATGTGTGTGTGTTTGCGTGTGCGTGTGCGTGTGTGTGTGTATTTGTGTGTGTATTTGTGTGTGTATTTGTGTTGCAATAAAAGCACGCACACATCTGTGTGCACAAGCCCATATAGCTTGCAAGTTATAGCTTGGTTTAGAACATATAACACACCTGAAAAGGTGTCCAAAGCAATTAAAATTTGGGGCAAAGGTTACATCACACTGGCTGCAACTCCACCTTGGGATGGAAATGCCCCGTATAGCACGGAAGCTCACATACTTGGCAGGCCGTGTTTCTAGCAAGATGAGGCAAGCATGATCCTGTGCATGTGTATGTGTGCGTGTGTGTGTGTGTGCGTGTGTGTGTGTGTGTGCGCGCGCGCGTGTGTGTGTGTGTGTGTGTGTGTGTGTGTGTGTGTGTGTGTGTGCGTGCGTGTTTGTGTGTGTGTATGTGTGTGCGCGTATTTGTGTGTGTGTGTGCGAGTGCGTGTGTGCTTGCGTGTGCTTGCGCGGGTGTGTGCTTGCGTGTGTGTGTGTGTGCTTGCGTGTGTGTGTGTGTGTGTGTGTGTGTGTGTGTGTTTGTGTGTGTGTGTACGCGTGAACAATCACCTGTGAGGACTCAACGTCTGCCTGTTGGGGCTGCTTGCTTCCTGTTGGCATCCTCTACGTGATCTTTTTCCTGCTGCCGAAGGGCCACTAGAAGCTCCATTAGACCTAGTGCTACGAGATTCTAAGCCACCTAGGCTACTGGGCTTTACAGGGGGGGGCCTGGTATGGCCTGGCTGCACGGGGAGGCACCCCGTCGTCCAGTTCCCTTCCTTTCGCTACATAAGAGGAACCTTTGTGCCTATTGGAAGTTCAGGCATTTATTTATCATGGACCATAGAAAGAGGTCGTCGCGTGTACCAGCCTGCAAAAAGTGTCCAGGCCTGCGGTCAAATTCTGACCATTCGTTGGCCTGATGGTCAAAATTTGACCATATACGATGGTCAGAATATGACCATTATATATATAAATAGCTCTATTAGGGCCCTCACTACGAGGGCGCTACATCACAGAAATTTATACTTGAATTAATCATCCTTCCCCCCCATGATTAATTTTATTCAGAATCAATCGGTAATTTCGGTAATTATCGGTAATTATCGGGGTGGCCTAAACCCAGCCTGTAGGTTCCAGATAATTTTTTTCTCCTCCTCTCCACTTTCTGACTTGGCAGATGCTGTTTTAACTAACTATGTAATAGGCCTGCAGGGTCAGAGTGGGGGCAGGGGCGCACCAACATTTTGGAGAAAGTTGGGGACGGAGACAGATGGCATCAGTGACTGTCCGAATAAATTCTATAATGTATTTAAAATGATATTATGCATGGGCTGAGCGCGATGCGGGTCTGGTTAATAAGGCCAAATGCAGGTACTGATTGAAATAAAGATTCGAGAGTAAGCAATGGAGTTCATCAGGGAAGCGTACGGTTCAGGAGGTTCACTCTTTCTTTCCTGTGCTCATGGACCCATCCGGCTCAGCAAACCCTCCTCTGACAGGAAGCAAGACGCATTCCCTGTATGCAGGGACAGATGATGAAGAAGTTGTTCTTTTGTCAGACAGGCCAGCGCCCACTCGCACTACAGGTATTGATCTGGCTGACTCGCGTGCACGCGCGCGCATTCTGGAGTAACAAACAAGATGCGTATCTGGTTTCATGTTGTTATTATTTCAATGTCCTCAGGTGCTTAGGAACCAATGGAGCTGCCGTCAACACCATCAGCCATCTGGCTTGCTTGAATGCGAAAGCAAAGTTTCATTGAGCTAGAACTAACTGATGTTTAATGCTTACCAAACAAAACGCTGGAAACGAGTACATCATAGTAACATCTGTTTATACATGTATGTTGATTATTTAAACAAATTATAAATATGCACTTGAATCGGTTCCAAGTTTTTGTAAGGCGTGTGTGACCATGCCCATTCAACTTATCAAGCGCCATTCAGAAGAAACATCATGGTTTGCAGTACTACTGAAATTGCTTCTTCTAGGTAAACACACGCACACGCACGCACACACACACACACACAAACACACACACACACACACACACACACACACACACACACAAACACACACACACGCACACTTAACGTACACGCACACTTAACGTACATGCACACGCACACACACACACACACACGCACGCACGCACGCACGCACGCTCGCACGCACGCTCGCACGCACGCGCACGCACGCACACGCACACGCACACGCACACACACACACACTTTAACGTACACGTACACGCACACGCACACGCACAGGCACACGCACACGCACACGCACGCACACACACACACACACACGCATGCTTGCTCACAAACACACACACACACACACACACACACACACACACAAACACACACACAAACACACACACACAAACACATGCACACTCAGGCACTCTAGCTGTCGCGTGCTGCTTCTTGATGTTTTTCCCGCTCTCTCCCGTCAGCCACGTGCATATCAGGGAGGTGGCAGGCTTGGGTCACAGGTATGGCGCCTCGCACAAGCAAGAGATGAGCCCTTGCACTTGACAAGGATGGCCTGTTGTAGTTTGCTGCATAGAAGAATGGCACGTGGGCTACAAATGAAGACGATGAGTTCACTTACTGCATACCCCTGTGCAGAGGCGCGGCGTTCTGTGCTTTCACGAAGGCCTGCAAGTCACATGAAGAGATGGGGCACCACACGGGTAGGCCATCAAGTCAAATATGGATGTCTGACTATGCTTCGTACATAGGGTTGGCCAGAACCGTATATCTGCACCGTATATGACCGTTTGTATGGTGATCTCCCTGCTAACAATACCGTATGTACACCGTATATACCTATAAATGTATGGCTGTGGCCAACCCTATTCGTACACATTAAATGTTCAAGCCAGAAAGGGGCAACGAGGTTCCAAGCTTGCTCGTAGGTTTGCCTGGTAGGACAAAATGCTTGGAAGCATGTCAAGAGTACATCTTCATCCCAGCTTCTTCCGTGCAGCACCGTACATACTCCAGGATCACTTTGTGTGTGATCTGTTGTCCACGTCTGTTGATAAAATGTGCAAAAGCGCCCAGGAATGGTGTCTCCCATTCTTTCATTGAGTGACTCCTTCTACTTAGTCATGTTGTCAGGTAGCCTCTGCCCGTGTCAAAAGCTCCTTGCTTGGAACCCGTATGTTAAGAACAACCACATGAGCACGCACTTGTAACAAACGCGGACATACGTGTACAAACGCAGACGGACAAGTGTACCTATAAACATAAGCTCTTCTTTCTCCCTTGCAGGTGTCCACAATAAGGCCAACCATCCAAAGCACAGCCACCCCATCCTGCTACAAAATGCCAAGCTAGATGCAACAGACCATGCTGCGTCTTACGACAAGGCAGAAGCAGTCGCCTCAGCGGTCAACACAGAGGCGCCACAAGGTAGGCGCCTGCAGCACACAAAACCAAAGTTGCGCGGTAGCAGGTGTTTCAAATGTCACCGGCCAACTTCTTTTCCTTGGCAAGGCCGTTCTGCAAGCAAGCTGCCCATCCAAGTAGGTCCCCAGGGCAAAATCGTGGCAGCATACCGACAATGTTATGCTGCTGCAGTGCTTACGGCATGGAGGGCTGGCCTTCATCGCCAAATCGTGTGTCAGAATGACACATCAGTCTAGGGTAGAAGAGGGCACACGACAGGTGTGCACGTTAGAGGTCCATGTGGCTTATTCTTATTGTCACCAGTCCAGGCTTATATACATTTATATATTTCAGTGTGATGAGTGAGGAGGCATGAAACCACGTACCTAACTATTTTAGTGTGACGAGTCACGTGACCAGGCTTGCATGACAAAAGATCAGGCTTTCATGACAAAAGACCAGGCTTGCATGACAAAAGACCAGGCTTGCATGACAACAGACCAGGCTTGCATGACAAAAGACCAGGCTTGCATGGCAAACGACCAGGCTTGCATGACAAAAGACCAGGCTTCGTTAATGCATGTCATCAGACCCGGTTTCCGGAGAACTGCTGGGCAAGGCAAAGTCCTGAGGGATAGTGCCCATGATCACGTTGATGGACACAGAGCCTTAGCTACTAGCTACTAGTAAATTTACAGTTGACTTAGCTACTAGCTATAGTAAATTTACAGTTGACTTAGCTACTAACTACTAGTAAATTTACAGTTGACTTAGCTACTAGCTACTAGTAAATTTACAGTCGACTTAGCTTCTAGCTACTAGTTAATTTACAGTTGACTTAGCTACTAGCTACTAGTAAATTTACAGTTGACTTAGCTACTAGCTACTAGTAAATTTACAGTTGACTTGCCTACCAGCTACTAGCTACTAGTAGAACGTGAGCACCAGCACGAGCATGAGCCACAACCCTAGATTAACGAGAGCAGACAGGCCACACAACGACGAAGCAGTTGCTGTTATCCAAGGTGATGAGAGCCTGGTGCAGCCAAGGGGCCTGCAGCTGTGTGCAGCAAGCTCAAAGCATTACTCAAGCTCTAATGCCAGGCTGTGTGCAGCAAGCTCAAAGCATTACTCAAGCTCTAATGCCAGGAAGAGCCCGCTCATTTGTGAGAAGCTGAAACGTATAGGGCTGGCTAGAACCAACCACACAGTTTCCGCGCTCGTAGATGCGCGATGTGGTCAGGGTCATGTGTAATATCCAGACAAATTCTGCTGCTTGGAGTGCTGCTGCAGCTGATCATGCTGATGCCGGCAGTTTTTACTTCCCATTTGCTAAAAAAAACACAATTGGAGCTTAATCAAGTTCTCCGGCACTGTTGCTACTACTTGAGGTGCCACGCTTGCCACGCCCTGCCACTGCCGCTGCTTCTAGTTCTGTTAAAGTTGCAAGGGGTTACTAGGGGTTACAAGGATGGCCTACAGCCCGAGACTCTGGCTGATGGCAACTGCTTCTAGTTCTGTTAAAGGTGCAGACATTCCAATACCCAAGCCTGAGCAGCTGCCTGTTAATGCCGGTGCTGGGGCTATTGCAAGTGCCACGCCTGCTGCTGCTGCTTCTTCTGCTTCTGTCCAGAGTGCAGACGATTCAGCACCCAAGCCTGAATAGCTGCCTGTTTATGCCGGTGCTGGGGCTATTGCAAGTGCTACAAGCTGCTGCTGCTGCTGCCTCTGTCCAAGGTGCAGACGATTCAACGCCCAAGCTTACGCTGCCTGTTGATGCTGGTGCTGATGCTGTTGCAGGTGCCACGCCCGCTACTGCTGCTGCTGCCCCTGTCCAAGGTGCAGACGATTCAACGCCCAAGCTTACGCTGCCTGTTGATGTTGGCGCTGATGCTGTTGCAGGTGCCACGCCCGCTACTGCTGCTGCTGCCCCTGTCCAAGGTGCAGACGATTCAACGCCCAAGCTTACGCTGCCTGTTGATGCTGGCGCTGATGCTGTTGCAGGTGCCACGCCCGCTACTGCTGCTGCTGCTGCTCACGTCAAGGGTGCCATAGCTGGTGTCATCTCCCCTGCCCTCGACACGGAATTAGTGATGAAAGGGGCTCAGCGTGCTTTGAGCACCCGAGTTTGTGGGTCGCCTGCCGTAGATGGGTATGTGTGCGTGCATGTGTCTCTGTTTTATGTTTGTAGGTGTGTGTAGGTGTCACTTGTAAATGGGTGGCTGATAGCGTGCTCACTTGCATCGACACCTTGCTAACCTGAATATCATAGTGAGTAAGCGCAATGGCTACCCCCTTGATCGTATTAGCCTGTGGGTCGTTTGCATGACCTAGGTATGCGTGAGTTTGTATACGTTCGTGTATGGTCATGTTTGTGTGGGCTTGTTTGAGTCACGAGGCTCACCTACGCTTTTGCGCATTTTTATTATCTAGCTCCTGACGCAGCCATAGTTGCAAGCAGCAAGCCACCTGCAGCGATTGGTGTGCTTAGTTCTGAATGGTTGTGTCCACAAACTAGTTCATTGGTGGACGTACGCAGCCTGATTCATGAGCCTTGCTGTGCACCACGGCAAGCCTGCTGTGTGGTTGTGTCTGACGCGTGTTATAAGAGTCAGTAGACTCCGAGAAACGCACGCTTGAACCCTCCAATATACTCAGATATTTCCTCCTGAGGATCTCACTGGACTTGCACGCACCTTCTCCCAACACACACACACACACACTTCCTTCTGACTCCTTTCACTCTGCTGCTCATCTACATTTCTCATGTTTTTTTGCTCACTCCTTACACTCTGCTGCTGCTCTGCAGTTATGCACATGTGAACTACACGTGCTTAGCACTTTCGCCGACCAATCTGTGGTACCAGGAGTATTACAGGAGGGGGGGCAAGCAGGGCGATCTGGCAGTGCACACCGAAATAGCCTCGAGTTACGACGGCCTTGCAGGCACGTGCTGTGTGTTTGTATGTATGTGTGTGTGTGTTTGTGTGTGTGTGTGTGTGTGTGTTTGTGTGTGTGTGTGTGTGTGTCTATGTGTGTTTTATATGCTCTTTTTTTATCTCATGCTTGGCACCAAAGAGGCCCCTTTTCTTGATGTTGGGGGTGTTTATACTCTGCATAGTTTTTTGTTCACACGTTCCTACGTGTGATCTTTGGTAGATAATCATCGCCACATAGCATTAAACCAACACCAGACGTGTTGTGCAACCCACCCATCCTTTGTGACATCCGTCACCTTTCCAGCATTTCTTACTTGCATTTCATACTTGTTGCCCGCAGTTGCTTGGGGGCTGACTAACAAAAAAAATTCGGTAGGTGCAGAGCAGCTCCTTTCCGCTAATTTTTCATCCATTACTTATATTTCGTTGTTTGTGGAACATACTCCTTCGTTTTCTTGCAGCATGGTAAAAGCCTATGACAATGGGGGAGTAGTTGCACAGCCTGTTTAGTTTGGAAGCATAGGGTTCCTTGGCATAGCAGCTCAATCTAGAAAAGTCTTACAGGGATGCGATGAACAAGATCGTTAACCCCCATGGTGTGGGAGGCCTTAGTGATGTGGAAATGATTCAAGAGCCTGCGTAATTCTAGGTAGGAAGAGCTCCAGCCTGGTATGGCTGTTCATCCTAAGAGAGTTTGCATCACTGATAAAAAAAAACAGCGCACGTATGGGGATGTTAATTGTTGATTGAGAGTGTTGCATCAATTAAGGAATTGGATGGTTGTAACCAAACTCTTTCAATCGAAAAAGGTTCCATATGACTGATTAAAACAATTCACGCAAGACAGTTTAACCCGAAATTGCTCCTTTGCTATTTCACTCATTATAGCTTGGACGAATTTATACGTATACATAGGGTGGGCCAGAACCATATATTTATATGTATATACGGTGTACATACGGTATTTTAGCAGGGGATCACCTTACATACGGTCATATACGGTGTGTATATACGGTTATGGCCAACCCTACGTATACAGCTTTGTGCAGCCTTCGCTCCCATGATATATTGTGTGTTTGACCCAAATCACGTGCATGCTCTATAAAAGGGCTATGCTATGATGATATGCTATGAAGATATGCTATGAAGATATGCTATGAAGATATGCTATGAAAATATGCTATGAAGATATGCTATGAAGGTATGCTATGAAGATATGCTATGAGGATATGCTATGAAGATATGCTATGAAGATATGCTATGAAGATATGCTATGAAGATATGCTATGAAGAAATGCTATGAAGATATGCTATGAAGATATGCTATGAAGATATGCTATGAAGGTATTGCTATGGAGATATGCTATGAAGATATGCTATGAAGATATAAAAGGGCTATGCTATGAAGTCTGTGGCAGAAATAGGCACGATGCCTGGACACACAGGATTATACAGAAACCAAGTACGCTGCAATGGCCTGCTTAATTGCAGGTCTGTGGCATAAATAGGCATGATGCCTGGACGCACAGGATTATACAGAAACCAAGTACGCTGCAATGGCCTGCTTAATTGCAGGTGGAGGAGTGTGCAGCACACTGCTCGCACCACATGCCAGGAGACATTCCAGGTGGGTTGATGCCTGCGCTGCGATGAATCAGCGTGCGTTTAAAAAAGCGTGAAAGCGTGAAAGCGTAAAAAAGCGTGAAAGCGTTAAAAAAGCGTAAACCCTGAGCGCCTCAGGTGCTCTAGCCTTGGTTTGTTCTGAGGGTACCTCGTTCTCATAGGTTGAGCAACCATCCCAGAAGCGCATCTGCAGTTCACACCAGGTCCTGCTTTTGTGTTGGATTCAGGAATGATTCAAACTTTGCCTGCATTTCCCTTTGAATCAAGAGACAAAACATTACAATGGATTGTTATACCGTCCCTTGTGCTGCAGGCCCAGTGTCAAAAATGCCTTGCAATGCATTTGTATTCTGTCCCTTGCCAGAGTGCTGGGAGCCAGATGCACACCACTCCACTCAGGGTGACTGCTGGTGGGTGAGCATGTTGTCGTGTGCCCTTGTAACCTGAGGTTCGTGTGACTTAGCGTGATTTTCAAAGGAGCCTGTGCCACACCGTGGAGGAGTTTTTGAAAGGATCGAGTCAAATGAGCCTGCATGAATTAAGGAGGAGGCAGCGCAGGTGCCCACACCATTGTTTCCCCCCCCCCCCCCCCCTACCACCATTTTAAGCTGTCTGCCTTTGCATCATGGCCTAGCTGATATTGTAAATTTGTGATTCTTCTAGAGTCTGCATGATTGAGATCTTACGCAGGGACTGGCCTGGTGCGTACTTTTTGTTTTTTATGGCCATTCCAAATTGATGCCACTGTTTTGCTGTGCGCCTGGACTCGCAACCACTCTAGATCGCACCTTTCTTTGTGAGACCAGATTGTAGCTCTGTTTTTTCTGGGTGCGGTGAAGTCATGATGAGAAGGTTCATAGTTTACAACACATATGCTGGACACGATAAACGTGTCCTTCCTCTTGGCCCTTGCCATGTTATTCCGCAATGCATAAATAATTTTTGGGGCGGAGCCCCCCTGGGCGTAGTCCCTGTATGTTTGGGTGGAAACGTGGAAGAAGAATAGAGTGTTAAGCTAACCAGGCATCCTTACAGTGTAAACGTTGTATGAAACAAAAGCCAATTTTGCGCTGACAGTGTAAACGTTGTATGAAACAAAAGCCAGTTTTGCGCGGACAGTGTAAAAATTGTATGAAACAAAAGCCAATTTTGCGCTGACAGTGTAAAAGTTGTTTGAAACAAAAGCCAATTTTGCGCTGAGTCCGGAACACCCCGGTCAAACCCCCCTCCACGCGCGACCCCGACGAGGTTGCGTGTCACTGTTCCCCCCGGGATGAATTTGGATGTATTCATCATACATTTATAATGTTCCTATCATATTCTTAGCCCTTCTTCTCGCAGTGGTGTCGTTGATTGTGGTAGAAAGCTGACCGATCCCAACACGCTAGCAGCGCTTGCAGCAGCAGAGCAGAGACGGCAGCAGCTTCACAGCACTCGGGAGGACAGGCGAGCGAGGGCCCGGGAGAGGAATGCCGCTATTCATTGCAATGCCGCTCTTCATGCAGGTTGCAAAGACCAGAATGGCTCATTAAATGGTTGCACAGGAGCAGTTCAGGAGGAATCCAGCCCCCCTGAATTGCTCGCTGCACATGACACACAGTAACAGACACGGTATGGTATGACAGGGACTGTGCAAACGCAAGAGCAGGGGTGTACAGGGGGGGCGCAGCCCCCCCTGAATTGTCTAACTCAATTGAATGCCGCTCTTTATTGCAAAGACCAGGCTGCCATCTAAGAAATGGTTGAACAAGAGCAGTGGGGTGCAGAGGGAGTGCAGCTCCCCCTGAATCGCTCTCACTACATTAGGTACAACTTCAATGCAGGTTGCAGCGCGGGCTCCGCCCCATTTTTTGTGATCCGCAGGATCACACCCTACTTGTTATTTCAACACTGATGTCCTGCTGCTCCCTCCTGCCCAGGCTGAAATTCACAGAAGGGCCGGCTAGCCCAGAGGTGAACTTGCGAGGAGACATACCAAAGGCTATGCGCTTAAGGCATCCTGAATCGCCAGATCGAGTGCAATGGATATCTGGGGTCCTCCTCCCACGTGGCGTGCCACTGAGCAACGGCACATGGAGTCCTCGTTTCTCTTGGTAGCCGACTCAACCGGTGGCTTACCACCATCAAACACTGTAGCCTACCACCATTACCAACACTGTATCTCTTTTCCTTTTTCATATAAAATGTTGCGGCTCTGCATCAATATAGGACATGGAATCACATTCTTACGTTGTGTATGTTCAGTTCAAGAACCTGGTTCGTATGTTCGTGGATCTTTGTGCACTGTTGCTATGATGAAACGATGAAACATGTCTCCAGAGACGGTTGGGACACATCCTTTCATAGTGCTTGCTGGCGGTGTTTACACCATCTGCGTTCTGTTTCTTTCCTATTCAATATTGATAGCATGCAACATATGCATTCAGATGCCGTGCCTTCTTTTCAGTTTAGTTTAGTTTGGATTACAAAGGCATTCAACCTGGAATGGCTGCTCAACCTATGAGAACGAGGTAAACCTCAAAACAAACCAAGTAAAAAAAGGGCTGTAACGCAACTGGAAAATGCTAACCT
>Ga0307968_1004201_pt1 | contig 11797 bp, 6 predicted proteins | sample OrgLakmetagen650_FD_201834 | JGI IMG/M metagenome (GOLD analysis project Ga0307968, IMG submission 201834) | Saline water microbial communities from Organic Lake, Antarctica - #650 | ecosystem: Environmental > Aquatic > Non-marine Saline and Alkaline > Saline | place: Antarctica: Organic Lake... | reverse complement strand
TCTATACACTTTTCTCTTCTACATATATCTGTTTCATGTTTCCTCTAGCTTCTGTTCCTTTTGTTAGCCAGGTGTAGTTCCAGGCTTTTCCAAACTTCCGCTGAGATGCCCTTTGAGGCATATATAGAGATGTAACCTTACCTTACCTTACCTAATGGGGGCAATCAGTGGCCTGGTTGATTTTTGGCATATTTTTCCCAACTGACATTGGGCACTTTTTCCACCTGTGCCTTCCCATTCAGTCCATGACCCTCAACTTACACCACAGTTAACCCAGTCTCTGCACCTTTTCCCAACCTTCAAGCACCTGCTGAAAAAACAAAAAATCAGCTATCCAATGCATGTCTCAGGTCACGGATTGGTGGAGTGGTTGCAGAGACATGCTTGCGCAAAGTTAAGTGAGACTATATGGCTGGCAGGGGGTGAGTTTTTCAGGGAGGCGAACTATCTTTTGGCTTTGATAGTTTGGGTAATCAATTGGCAGCATGTGAGCATTCTAAGAGGTATCATTAGAGGAGATCCGTAAGGTGTAAGGTCTCTGATACTGTTTGTTTGCGTAGTCATATTACCGTGCAACACAATGAGACTGAAAATGTCTGAGTAAACGGTCCTAGCTCCGGGAAGGGATTCGTTTTGTGCTGAGTCTTATATTTGCAGTGACGGTGGTTTGATCTGGCATTTTTGCACATTGTGATTGGAAGGTAAGCCAGGTTGGAATCATTCCTATCTGTGTCTCCTTGGAAGGACATATAATAATGCCTTGTTTTTCATTGTTGCAAGACTCCCTACATCTGCTTGTGCTAGCAAGCATGCACCCTGTGCACTTTGTTGGATCGCTTATATAAAGTTGTCCAGCAGCGTCGTGCCTACTAAAAACCATTTTGTTTATAATGGAATGGCTGCAGCCTGGAAGCAGCCATATGGTTTGTGCCGTTGAGCAAAAATAAAAATCAACAGAGTCCCTACCTACAACTATAAACAAACAATTTTGTATATAAAGCGGTGCGCTGCTTTACATGAATGGAGCTGTCATCCAAGGAGAGAAGCTAACAAGCCCCCGGGAAGAAGATGGATGTGGAAACTAGTAAGACAGAGGGAATCCAAGGATGATGCAAGATGATGACGCAAAAATCAGGAATTAATGATAGAAATGGCCTCTAAAACCCTACCAAGAGCACTGCACATCAAGATTGCGCGCAAGCCGTGTCCTCTTGCAAGCTCTAAAATAATTGTGCACTGCCAAGTTCTCCCATTCTGCTGATATGTAACGTACATTTATACTGCGTTTCACCAGCCTCCACACATGTTACAACCATACCACCGGCGTCCAGATACCTCATGTGCTGACGTACCAAACACGCCTCTTACAGATCATATAGGCCAGCAGCCCCTACAGAATGGGCACATGCATGCCCACCACTTCTCTGTCGTGATCAAGCAACTGTCAGCCTATCCTGTAATGAATTTGTACCTTTTTTGAAACATGCCAATCGCTGGAGCGTACTACGTCTCTGCTCCTTTCTGCACTGGCATGTGTGCCCACTGACATCAACCAAGACACCAGTGCTGTGTAAGACCTCCTTGCAAACAAGCTGACAGCGAACAGTCATAAAAGGTGCCGTGCAAAGCCTCTCTGGACGACGTGCACGGCTTCTCTGGACGTGAATGTCATAAAATATATTGTGCAAGGCCTCCCTGGACGAGCACTGGCTATTGCAAGCACCACTTGGGATCTCCCCTTACCAAACCTGATTCGTATTTCCAGCACAAAACCATAGGTGTTTTGTGGTAAAATCATTAAGGAAGCACATCACGGCAGACATGATTAAACGAGGCACGGACTAAAAGGTATGTCGCACAATCTTTTGCACCCCACTTGCTTTGAAGTGCATGCCTCATTAATTCATAAGCAGCCTAGCAGTCGCACGTTTTGACTGATGGCTTTATCTGTCAACTCTGTAATCTCAAAGTGCGTGCCTCATGCGCCACACTCACACTCACTGTAAGTGCGTGCCTCATGCGCCACACTCACACTCACTGAAGTGCGTGCCTCATGCTCCACACTCACACTCACTGTAAACTCTGTAATCTCAAAGTGCGTGCCTCATGCGCCACACTCACACTCACTGTAAGTGCATGCCTCATGCGCCACACTCACACTCACTGAAGTGCGTGCCTCATGCGCCACACTCACACTCACTGTAAACTCTGTAATCTCAAAGTGCGTGCCTCATGCGCCACACTCACACTCACTGTAAACTCTGTAATCTCAAAGTGCGTGCCTCATGCGCCACACTCACACTCACACTGCACTCTCCACGCTGCACACTTCACACTTCACACTTCACTCTCCACATGCTGCACACTTCACTCTCCACATGTTGCACATTTCACAATCACAGCACACTCACACTGCACAATCGCCTCACACTCACACTGCACTCTCCAAGCTGCACACTTCACAATCGCAGCACCTGCGTGTTTGGCAGAGTGGGTTCAAAGTGAGATGATAGCATGCCAGAAAAGGCGGCACAGGCAGCAGGCTGATACAGACATGTTCTTGTTAGGTGCAGACATACACGTTCTTAGGTGCAAACATACACGTTCTTAGGTGCAAACATACACGTTCTTAGGTGCAAACATACACGTTTCTAGGTGCAAACATACACGTTCTTAGGTGCAAACATACACGTTTCTAGGTGCAGACATGCACGTTTTTAGGTGCAGACATACACGTTTTTAAATACAGACATACACGTTCTTAGGTGCAAACATACACGTTTTTAGGTGCAGACACACACGTTTCTAGGTGCAGACATGCACATTTTTAGGTGCAGACACACACGTTTCTAGGTGCAGACATGCACATTTTTAGGTGCAGACATACACGTTTTTAGGTACAGACATACACGTTTTTAGGTGCAAACATACACGTTTCTAGGTGCAGACACACAGGTTTCTAGGTGCAGACATGCACGTTTTTAGGTGCAGACATACACGTTTTTAGGTACAGACATACACGTTTTTAGGTGCAAACATACACGTTTTTAGGTGCAGACACACACGTTTTTAGGTGCAGACATACACGTTTTTAGGTGCAGACATACATGTTTTTAGGTACAGACATACACGTTTTTAGGTGCAAACATACACGTTTTTAGGTGCAGACACACACGTTTTTAGGTGCAGACATACACGTTTTTAGGTGCAGACATACATGTTTTTAGGTGCAGACGCATTTTCGTTAGGTGCAGGCAGAGCAGTTCAAATTAGTAACTGTGTTCTGCAAGGCAAGTTGACACCGCGCGCTGAAGAGCATGCATTCGTCTCTGTCACCATGTGCTTATTTATGAATTAAAATGTTAGTGCATTTGTAAGTTATGAGTTGTGAGAGTTGCACACACACGCACACACACACACACACACACACACAAACACACACACACACACAACACACACACAGTGTGTAGGCGTCTAGAGGAAAAAATGACACAGTGTGATCAAAGCCATCTAGGAGGAGAGCACAACAGGATGGAAATAGCACAAAAGGTGATGTCTGATAGAAATGATAAGACCACGCACACGGTCACGATGACCGTCCTCCCACGTTGTTGAGGAAAGGCAGACACCGTGACTGGGCTTCAAACAGAATGCATGCTTGCTGATCTTGAGTCATGCTGTCCCTTGCGCACAGTGCCGCATCATTGACGTATCACACACACAATGTAAAGGACGCGGTCCCTGTTGCGCATCGTTCATGCAATGACATGCAATGCATCATTGTAGTAGATGGGCTAAGTGACTCAGATCTCTCTTGCAACTGCACTGACACAGCAGCACCAAGACGTTGACACGCTTGTTACTGCAGCAGCACCATCGCTTCGACGCGCTAGTTACGCACACTCACAGCAGCACACTAACAGCAGCACACTCACAACAGCACACACACACAGCAGCACACTCACAACAGCACACTCACAGCAGCACACTCACAACAGCACACTCACAGCAGCACACTCACATCAGCACACTCACAGCAGCACACTCACAGCAGCACAATCACAACAGCACACTCACAACAGCACACTCACAACAGCACACTCACAACAGCACACTCACAACAGCACACTCACAACAGCACACTCACAACAGCACACTCACAACAGCACTCGCAGCAGCACACTCACAGCAGCACACTCACAGCAGCACACTCACAACAGCAAACTCACAACAACACACTCACAACAGCACACTCACAACAGCACACTCACAACAGCACACTCACAGCAGCACACTCACGACAGCACACTCACAGCAGCACACTCACAACAGCACACTCACAGCAGCACACTCACAGCAGCACACTCACAACAGCACACTCACAACAACACACTCACAACAGCACACTCACAACAGCACACTCACAACAGCACACTCACAACAGCACACTCACAACAGCACACACAGCAGCACACTCACAACAGCACACTCACAACAGCACACTCACAGCAGCACACTCACAGCAGCACACTCACAGCAGCACCAACACGTTGAGACGTTGACACGCTTTTTGCGCACACTCACAACAGCACTTACAAAGCAGCACCAGCGTTTTGACACGCTTGGTATTAAACCTACATATCACGAGTTGCGATGACATAATATTTCTAAATACTTGACGGCACCTAAAACTTCTCAACATTGCTGCATGCAAGCGCAGTACACCCTCACCTACAAATAATGAAACAAATAAAGCTGGACATATACACAATAACGCTGCATGCAAGCACAATGCACACTCACCAAGTTCAACTCCTTTAAGTTCAAATTGATCCTCAAAGCGTTCATATCATCCGCTATCAAAGGGGGGCCTTCAACGACGTTGCTGTTATGCGGCTGTGGTTGATCCACGGGACTGCCTTGCGGGTGACCCTGCTGTTGCTGCTGGTGTTGCCGATTGATATCAAAGGTTAATTGTCGAGGAAGATCCACACGTGCTTGAGTGCGTGCCTGTGTGTGAGCATGTGTGTGATTGTATGTGTACGAGCGTTTGCGTCTGTATGAACATGTGCGGATGCATGTGTGCGTGAGTCTTTCTTGACATTCAATTGTGTGACATTAACTGCAGGTGTGCTGTAGGTTGGTGTTAGATCATTTAGATCATTTCCATAAGAAGTGCGTGACTACATAGACAACATGAAAATTTTCCTTTCGGAGGTTGTCCATGTCGGTCCATGTCGGAGCAGAACATTTTACTTACCATGATCCAGGAACTTAAAGTAATAGCACATATAATCGTAAGAAATTGTAGATGTTGGAAATGAAATGTTATATTTGCTTTTCTATTAACTTACCCAGGATACATTTGTGGTCAGATTTCAGCCGGCAAAGCACCTTCCGCAACGCACCTCTATGCCTATATTTTTAATGAAGAGCTTGGGCTTGAAGGTTACAGCGTTCAGATGTTCGATGTGTGTGTCCCCATGGCCAAACTCAACGCCCACCCTGCGTTTTGCAAGGAAGCGTGCAAAGACATCCTGATCTGAGAAATGTGCAAGGCTCAAAGGCAACAGCCAAGCAAAAGAGACCTGAGCTCAGCGCCCAGCTTGGGCCATGCAAAAAAGGTGTGACTTGTGGACATGGACTGACGATCGTGTGAAGCAAAAAAACACGAGTTGGCAACAGTCATGTGTCATGTGCTTTTTTGCCGGACACATCCTGTTATGCAGGCTATGCAATGAGTCCTTGCTCAGCACCCGATGCTCATCTCACTAATCCTCCCCTATTTCTGCTCATCGAATTGCTTGATTTGCCCCAAAAACGCTCGCCTGCCAGCGAATGCTGGGTCCCAGCAGTGGTGACACATCGTTGTAGCTTATAACGATCATAAGGGTTCACCACCTTTTTACTACTGCTAGACATGGTCAGATGCGTTGTTTGTTCATTAGCTAAGGCAAGTAATAGCTAAGTAATAGCTAACTAAAGGTGAGTAATAGCTAACTAGCTATTACTCATCTTTCTTTTTCTATTTCAAAGAAACGCGCACCGAATACACCAAGCCAGCAAACCACGCCCACCAAACAGCTTTCCTTATCATAAGCCGCATCAGTCTCTTGCAAGCTGACGCATACTATTCTCTGCTGCCCTAGATGATGCTCGTTTTGCCCTAAATAATACTCACCTGAATGCTGGGTCCCAGCAGTGAGACACATCGTTGTAGATGCTCGTTTTGCCCTAAATAATGCTCACCTAAATGCTGGGTCCCAGCAGTGAGACACATCGTTGTAGCTCCAGCGAGCCATGCCCACCAAACAGCCCAGCTTTGACCCAGGACCGGGGATGGGTAAGGGGAAGCGTTTCCTGCATGAAATATGTAACTCATAAGACATGGCCTCCAAACAGCTAGCAGTAACAGCTTTCAAATTTAGCGCCAGGAGGGCAAGGGGAAGCGTTTCCTGCATGAAAAATGTAACTCATAAGACATGGCCTCCAAACAGCTAGCAGTAACAGTTTTAAAATTTAGCGCCAGGAGGGCAAGGGGAAGCGTTTCCTGCATGAAAAATGTAACTCATAAGACATGGCCTCCAAGGGAAAGCATTCCCTGCATGAGGAATGTAACGCATAAGACATGGCCTCCAAACAGCTAACAGTAACAGCTGTAATTTATACGTCAGGGATGACAACACCACAAGCATGGATTAAGGAAACGGAGATGGAGCTGAGGAGAGTGAAGGACCTACACTAACAGGCGGCTTCAAACCTGTGACCCCGAAGAGTCTGGTCTGACCACGGACCACTAGGTTTTCAGGGCAGCTACCCTTAACGTTGCTGCCGGACAGCATAGAACTCACACTACCAGGCAGATTCGAACCCGCGACCCAAAGAGTCTGGCCTGACCACGGACCACTAGGTTTTCAGGGCAGCTACCCTTAACGCTGCTGCCGGACAGCATAGAATTCACACTACCAGGCAGATTCGAACCCGCGACCCAAAGAGTCTGGCCTGACCACAGACCACTAGGTTTTCAGGGCAGCTACCCTTAACGTTGCTGCCGGACAGCATAGAACTCACACTACCAGGCAGATTCGAACCCGCGACCCAAAGAGTCTGGCCTGACCACGGACCATTAGGCTTTCAGGGCAGCTACCCTTAACGTTGCTGCCGGACAGCATAGAACTCACACTACCAGGCAGATTCGAACCCGCGACCCAAAGAGTCTGGCCTGACCACGGACCACTAGGCTTTCAGGGCAGTTACCCTTAACGCTGCTGCCGGACAGCATAGAACTCACACTACCAGGCAGATTCGAACCCGCGACCCCGAAGAGTCTGACCTGACCACGGACCATTAGGCTTTCAGGGCAGCTACCCTTAACGTTGCTGCCGGACAGCATAGAACTCACGCTACCAGGCAGATTCGAACCCGCGACCCAAAGAGTCTGGCCTGACCACGGACCACTAGGTTTTCAGGGCAGCTACCCTTAACGTTGCTGCCGGACAGCATAGAACTCACACTACTAGGCAGATTCGAACCCGCGACCCAAAGAGTCTGGCCTGACCACGGACCACTAGGCTTTCAGGGCAGCTACCCTTAACGTTGCTGCCGGACAGCATAGAACTCACGCTACCAGGCAGATTCGAACCCGCGACCCCGAAGAGTCTGACCTGACCACGGACCATTAGGCTTTCAGGGCAGCTACCCTTAACGTTGCTGCCGGACAGCATAGAACTCACGCTACCAGGCAGATTTGAACCCGCGACCCAAAGAGTCTGGCCTGACCACGGACCATTAGGCTTTCAGGGCAGCTACCCTTAACGTTGCTGCCGGACAGCATAGAACTCACACTACCAGGCAGATTCGAACCCGCGACCCAAAGAGTCTGGCCTGACCACGGACCACTAGGCTTTCAGGGCAGCTACCCGAGAGCAGTACAAGCTGTTAACGATGAGGCCGTGAGATGGAATGGGCGGCACACAGCAATTGGTAGAGTATGTGCATGAAACACTCGAATATCTTCAAGTTTTAGGTGAGGAAATTATGACCAGTGTTCCATAACCCATGTATGCCTCTACTGCTTGTGTATTGCTGTGCACTTTGATCGCTACCCACAACCCGTGTATGCCTCTACTGCTTGTGTATTCTGTGCACTTTGATCGCTACCTACAACCCGTGTATGCCTCTACTGCTTGTCTATTGTTGTGTACTTTGATCGCTACCCACACCCCGTGTCTGCCTCTGCTGCTTGTGTATTGCTGTGTGCCTTGACCGCTACCCACACCCCGTGTCTGCCTCTGCTGCTTGTGTATTGCTGTGCACCTTGATCGTTACAAGTGCAAGATGAGTCTGCTTGAGCTGACAGGAAGGCCTGCGCACCTGTACTCCAGAGACTTTTGCTCGCTGTCATAAGATATCTTGCCGCGTAAAACCACGTCCTTGCATGTGAACTTAGTCAGGAGCTGCTTAGAATGGAGGTTGAACTGCGTGTGTGTGTGTAAGTGTGTATGTGTGCGCGTACATGAGGAATTGCTTAGAGGAGCTGCTTGTTATGGAAGTTTAAACGCGTGCATGTGCACATCAGTGTTTTTTAAAGGATTTGGGAAAACCTTGATTTCATATCACCCCCAAATCTGGGAAATGAGAAAGTGGGTTCTTATATCGATTTTACTTTGCTGCCCCAGCCCACCGGGAGGCCTGTGGCCTCCTGGCATATGGTGAATGGTGTATGTAAGTGAATTGAATTGAATTTCAAGATTCAAAAATATTGCATCAACTCAATAAGGTTGATCTGGAATTGGAAGGGGAAATCTGTCTCCAATACTGTCCTTCTAACTGAGTCCTTTGTCTAAACAATTCCACGGCGGTTCTTTGCGCAAAACCACTCCAAAATGGCCTCTGGGTATGGGAAATCATCCACACTAAAGGCTGAGCTTTGTCTGAGCTTTGTCTGAGCTTTGTCTGGAACGCTGGGTGCCTTGATGAACTTCAAGAACGCCTCTTCTGCACATACGTCAGTGATGGGGCGCCCCTGCTGCAGCGTCTTGAACACGCAAGCAAACTGGGTGTGCAGCTTGGGGTGTGCTGCCTGTGCTGCACGCTGAACTGCTGTATAATCTGCACCCTTGTTCAACTGCTCTTGCCAGCCTGCCTGGGCTTGCTGCTTCTTCAAACGTGCTGCTGCCTTGTCTTTGTGGGATTTGCTGATCTCATGGGACACAATGTTCTGAATCTTGCACTGGAAAGTGGCTGGGCAGATGCTGCAGTGAATTTGGAACCAGTTCTTTTCGTCCACCCCCCTATCACTCAGCCAGTCTAGTGCGCTGGGGCTGTCCCTCAGGGGCTGGATGCTCAAGCCCCTGAGCTTGGAACTTGTTTGTGGGCCCATGGGCCCCTTAGTACTTTCCATCACTTTTCCCCCTAAGTACTTCCCATCACTTTTCACCCTGGCAACTCTGGCCTTTTTTGGTGGGGGGTTTTCGCTCATTTCAAAATGATCGTTAACTAAACGTTTAGAAATGTTCGGAAATTTTTGGAATTTGTGGTGTATGTGGGCCACAGAACCGTTTTACACAGGGGCTCATCGACACTCCCAAAAGCTTGATTTCGAATCGATTTCAAATGTCGGAAACCCATGTTTTCATATCGACCGATATGGTACATCGCACTAAAAAACACTGGTGCACGTGCGTGCATGAGGACTTGCTTGATGGAATTTGAAATGTGCTTGTGTGTGTGTGTGTGCGTTCATGCTCGTGTATTTTGGGTGTGTACGTGCGTGTGCGCAAGCGTGTGTGTACGCCAATGTGCTGCATCGTCAACAGCCACAAACTGAAAATAGAGCAGGTGTACTGGAATGGACTATTTGCTTTGGATTGAGGAACCGAGCTTAGAGTGGAGTTTCATTTACTGCAAGCACTCTGGTAGGTAAGCTTTATTCATACTTTTTGCTTGTTACGATTGCATAAATAAATGTCCAGGTGCAAAAACAGCATCGCACAAGCCTCGTCCTCCTGCTGCTTGTCGTGAACGTGAGTAGGGTTGCTGCAACCATGGATACACCACACACGTATGTTGGGCTGTGGAGCATTAATTGCTTTTTGAGGCGAGCAGTCATACTTCTTGACTGAAGGCCTTTTTTTTGTTAACCTTGTAGGGCTGCGGAGCATCAGCTGCTTTTTGAGTGTAAAAGAGACGCTAATAGCATAAGATGTTGACAATGTGCCTCAATACTGATGCTGTGTCATTAGGGTTGGCAAGAACCGTATACATACGCTGTATACAACCGTATATTTGATGATGTCCCTGCAAACAATACCGTATATACAGATATACACCGTACACCTAGGGTGGGCCAGAACCATATAAATATGTATAAACGGTGTACATACAGTATTTTTAGCATGGAAGTCACCATACATACGGTCATGTACGGTGCATATGTACGGTTCTGGCCCACTCTACGTACACCGTATATACATGGTTCTAGCCAACCCTACGCGTCATCAAACCTGTCCAGTCATAGGAAAGCCTGCCAACGTCCAATGATCGCAGTAAACACAGCGTTGACACAACAGGCACATACCTTGCCGCACGCGCTAAACTGGACCGGGAACAGGTTGACCTGCAAGCCATTGGTGAACCGTAGGTTGTATGTGAAAACATCTGGAAAAGTGGTTGATGGTCGTGCGTAAGCTGCGGTGTCTAAACAGCAGAACTGGATTGAAAGGATATGAACGCACAAACATGAGCTGCTGCAACTTTGTGCAGTTCACACTCTCTTCTGTCCTGAAAGTTTAGGGTTTGGGAGTGCTGAGTTGCTTGGATCATGTAAAGGGTTGGCCAGAACCCTATATGGTTAAGGTTGGCCAGAACCATATATATACGGTGTAAATACGGTATTTTTGGCAGGGAAACCACCAAATATACGGTCATATATGGTGCATATATACAGTTCTGGCCAACCCTATATATGGTAGATATACGGTACACTGTTGCAGGGAATGTATACAGTCATGTACGGTGTATGCATACGATCCTGGCCAACCCTAATTGTGTTACACAAAGGCAAGGCATGTAGCCTGAAAGCATAATGCTATCAGGATACACAAATTGGCATGATAGCATCATGCTTTGAGACGCCAGAATCGTTAAGCCAAGTTATTTGTTGCTACACCTATGGAAATCAACAATCTCGCACCTTCTTTTTCAGTTTGATGTTATCCAGGTAGCTTGAGCTTGTGAAGTTAAACAGAAGTTCTGGCTTCATGAGCTGTACATGTAGAGCGCAAATTAGTAGGTTTGTGTGTGTGTGTATGTGTGCACGCACACGTACGTGTGTGTGTGTGTGTGTGTGTGTGTGTGTGTGTGTGTGTGTGTGTGAGTGTGTGTGTGTGTGTACGTACAAAAGAGGGGCTGCAACATGTTTTCGCGCAGTACTACAAATATGTGCAGCAGTACCTGTCAGTTGAGGTGGACTCTGTCAACCAATTGGAGGACAAGCTTCCATGATGTGACTTCCTTATTCCCTGCTAATGTGACATCTGTAGTGCGTTCACCAGAGACTATATGTGTGAACGTGTGTATGTGTGCCTCAGTGTGTATAGATAAGTATTCCCAATTATGTGTATTTGTGCATGCTTTTGTGTGTGTGCGTGCATGTGTGCACTTGTGGGTATGCATGTGCACGTGCACGTGCACGTGTGTATGTGCGTGTGTATGTGCGTGTGTGCGTGTGTGTCCGTGTGCGTGTATGTGTGTGTAAGTGTGTGTGTGTGTGTGTGTGTGTGTGTGTGTGTGTGTG
>Ga0307968_1004197_pt1:2500-11803 | contig 11803 bp, 12 predicted proteins | sample OrgLakmetagen650_FD_201834 | JGI IMG/M metagenome (GOLD analysis project Ga0307968, IMG submission 201834) | Saline water microbial communities from Organic Lake, Antarctica - #650 | ecosystem: Environmental > Aquatic > Non-marine Saline and Alkaline > Saline | place: Antarctica... | reverse complement strand
TCACCCACACCCACACACCCCCTCACACTCTCACACCCACCCACACACACACACACACACACACACACACACACACACACACACACACACACACACAGCTCATACAAATATGCTCACATACAGGCACTCGCACAAATGCGGATGCATACAAGAAATGCAGGCTCACATAGTTATGTGTGCCTGCATTAGTCATACTTATATAGGTAAAACCGTATATGCACACAGACAAACACGCACGCACGAACTGTACGAACACCCCATGCGTCGCACTCAAAAGCCCATCTCACACACGCCCAGGTGGAGGGAGGCAAGCCCCGCGTCGCCAAGGCCTTAGAGATGCTCACAGGTGCCTTGTTCCAGCGCCCTCCCCTCATTTCCGCCGTGAAGCGCCAGCTGCGCATCCGCACCATCTACAACAGCAAGCTGATTGAGTACGATGAGGACAGGCACCTGGCGGTGTTCTGGATCAGCTGCGAGGCAGGCACATACGTGCGGACGATGTGCGTGCACATGGGCTTGCTGCTGGGCGTGGGCGGACATATGCAGGTCGGTATACTTGTGAATTGTAGGTTTGGGCATTTAGTGCCGTGACATGTGCACAAAGTCTTACTTGAGTCGGTGCAAGCCAGCTACGCGCATGTGCACCACTGCAGAAAGTGCTGCAAATTACTTTCCGGCCTCAATTCAGCTGAGATGCTGTGTTATTCAGGCCGCAACAATCCCTGTGTTTCAGGCTCACTGCTTCTCCCTGCCTCCTTGAAGATCTGTCACTAGAATGTTTTGCAGTCGGGTTTGCCAGACTGGATCTTCTACATTGTGATTGCCTGTGCTTGTGTTTGTCCTTGCTCTACTTCCTCGCTACACTTTCCATCACTTCTAAAGCTTTATGTCTTGTTGAATGTATCCACAGGAGCTGAGGCGTGTGCGCTCGGGCATCATGGGGGAGACAGACAACATGGTCAGCATGCACGATGTGCTGGATGCTATGTGGTTGTATGACAACTTTAAGGACGAAGCATACTTGCGGAGAACCATCATGCCCTTAGAGGTGTGTGTATGTGTGTGTGTGCTATTATATGCTTGGTTGATAACGCAGGCTGGTGAGATTAAATACCGTCCATGGAACAGGGACGGCAAGCATGACGTACTTCCAGTCACCTTGGACGCTGCTACTCAGTTGCACACACTCACCTTCTCGCAAAAGCAAGGCCCCCAACGCTGATGGAGTAGAAACCTTCCCTTACGTGATCGTGCCCCCCTCACTCACAGATCCTGCTTAAGAACTTCAAGCGCATCGTGGTCAAGGACAGTGCAGTGAACGCCATCTGCTACGGAGCGAAGCTCATGATTCCCGGACTCCTGCGCTTCGATTCAGGGGTGGAGGTAGATGACGAGGTGGGTTGGGTAGGGCAGATGATGAGGGGAAGATGTGGTGGTGGCTGTGTGAGACATGTCACGAGCACTGAATTTCACACACGCCTGGATGGAAAATGGTGCTAATTATTAGTAAGGGTTAAAGTTTGGCTGCATGTGAAGCTCCACGCACCTCATCTATGCTCAATCGCAGTTTATACAATGTCTGAATGTGCACGCAGGTGGTGCTGATGACCACCAAGGGTGAGGCCATTGCTGTGGGCATTGCGCAGCTGACCACCAGCGTCATGGCCACAGTGGACCACGGCTGTGTGGCCAAGATTAAGCGTGTCATCATGGAGCGTGATACATACCCAAGGTGCGGGGTTTTCCCCCGAAATTGTTGACCAGGTCAAAGTTATGTATGTAGGTAACCGGCCAGGGTGTAAAGGGATGGCCAGAATTGTTAGATGGTCTGTTTAGGGATTCACTGCCAGAAGAGGTGGGCTTGCGTGTACCGTGTCCTGGACAATATCCTTAGTTTGTGATGTAAAAATGATTGAGTACTGTCACACGACCGGTCTTGGCAATCGGAATAACATTAAACGTGACTTTTCTTCATTGCATGTGGCCTGGACTTCAGCCTGTAGGCAGTCACCTTAGGGCTATTGCCTTTTGCTCTACTCGATGCATCCTTGACCCTGTTGCTGCGCCCATCTTTCATCTCACAGGCGGTGGGGCCTAGGCCCATACGCCTCCCTCAAGAAGAAGCTTGTTGCAGAGGGCAAGCTAGACAAGCACGGCCGGCCAAACGAGAACACTCCCAAGGAGTACCTGCGCTCGTTGCCAGACTTGGCTGCGGGTAGGACAGCCACCACCACAAGCACACCAGCCAAGCCAGCAGCAGGTGGGTGGGAGTGGGTATGGGAGGGTGTGGCTATGTGGGTTTGAGTGTGGGTATGGGTGACTGCATTTGGGTGGGTGTAAATATGGGTGTGGTTGTTTTATGGGTGTGAGTGCAGACGGGTTGTGGGTGTGGGTGTGGATTTGTGAAAATAAATTGAATGTCTGCAGCATCCTCCCTATCGTTTGCAATAAAAAAGGCAAACCTGCATGCGAAAGAACCATTATCCTGGAACACAAGAATGTTTATGTCTGTCAGCTGAAACATGTGTCCTTGTGTGTTTGCGTGCAGCACCCTCGACCGCCCCTAGCACAGCCGCCAAGGAGAGCGCGCCTGAGGCCATGCAAGAGGACCAGCCAGGGGGCGCAGCTAATGGAGTGGACCCCAGTTCAGAAAAGAAGAAGAAGAAAAAGGTGAGGGGGTTGCTGCGTCGCTGCCTTGCCGCGGCGTGTGTGGGAACGTTGAAATTGCTGTTGTGCTCCGCATGGGGGGGGGTATGTGCTGGCATTAGCTATGAAGCAGAGACAGTGCCGGCCTTGACATTGCACATGATACAATTATTGACAGACCTCGAAGAGCGAGGTGCGGGCATTATTGTTGATGCCTGTTTGGGCTCTGGCCATTGTATGGCAAATATGCTCAGTTGATGTGCACTGCAAACGCTTGCTCATGTGTTGCTACTAGCCCGATTGATTGCATTTATAAAATTGACATCTGTCTAGTATTCATCCCGTGCTGCTGCACTTTAATCCCCCACAGGAGAAGAAGGAGAAGCGCGATCGATCACCTAGCGTAGAAGCCGCGGATGGCAGTCCACCTGTTAAGAGCGAGAAGAAAAAGAAGAAAAAGGAGAAGTCGTCTGAAAAGAAGTCTAAAAAGGCCGATTCAGAGTGATCAGCTTGCTTGGAGGTCCTTGTAGTATTGTGTTTAACTGTGTACTGTATAGTTTTTGTCGGCAGGTGCAAGCCTGCCGTCATCTGTGTCAATCATTTTTGCTTCCACCGCTCAACGCACGCTTGTTGCCTATTTTTTATTGTGCTCTAGTCTTCCCTAGAGCCCCCCATTTCATTTTCGCTTCTGCTTCTACAGTTTCTTTAATTGTGGACGTGCCTGCTTCTACAATCGTGCTATGCCAAAGACATTCAGACAGTCTGGTGTACACTGCAGGCAGTTATTTTCGATTCTAGACCACCACTTCTTTGTAATGAAGTCTCTTTTTTCTTGATCCATTTGCCACAAATCTTTTCCCATCAGGGTATGATGGTGGCAATTCGCTTCAATCGTGTCATTTCTCTTTCCTCCTTGCCACGTACAAGCCACAGGCAGCATCATCCTGTTAAGGTTTACTAGGTTTGCAAAGAAAGGCCCTCAGTCAAGGAGTGCGACTGCCTTCTCACCATCCTATCGAGCGCCAGAATTTGAAATTACAGAAGAATGTGGTACCAATCAAACACACAATCAAGTCCGGGCATAAATCTGCGCTTGCAGCTGTTCCCTGCTCAGAGGCACTACTGGCGATCCACCTGACGAATCACTGTCCTCCCCACTTTTATCATCAGCGGCCACAGGGGAGGGTTTATTGCCGACCCCTTTGATTGTTCCCGGTTTTGAAGACCCAGGTCTGGGGCCAGTGGTCGTGGGTGGAGTGCACATAATGCGCGAGCCAATTGAGGCACTGGAATCGCCCGATCTGGGGCGAGCGTGTGCTTCCCATGTGGTATGCTCATTGTCTTCTTCCCCTTCTCTTCCTTGTGCGGTTTTGTCCATGATCTTTGAGTACACCGCAAGGACTGCTCGGGCCTTGGTTTCGAGGACACCCAAATTCTGTGTGAGGGTGTGTATGAGTGTGTGAGTGTGTGAGTGTATCTTCGTGTGATGAATGTGTGTTTGTGTGTATGTGGGTGTATTGGTCAACGTGTGTGTGTGGCAGGACAGTGCATTGTGTGTGGCTTGCATGTTCAACGTAAAATAAATTAACGTGATTTTAAAAAGTACATAGAGATGCCCCTGATGATAAGATATAGACATCTTGCACACTTGAATGAGCACACATGCTCAGAAAAAACATTGATCGGTGCAGCATGTGGACAGGGCAGCCATGTGCGCAAGGAATGAGCACTGCCTCCCCCAAACAATTGCGTTTTTACAGAGACATTGCTTAAAGAAAGGGAATCTTATGAGACACTTCCTCCTTGTGACTACCCTTCGTCCCCTTGTCCGTCAGTTTAGCGAACACAATGCGCTTTGGGTGTGCGGGCACTATGCAAGGAACGTGAGCTGCTATCCTCCCTCACCTGCCGCAGAGCAGCATACACAGATGCAGGGTCCTCCGGATGTGTGGGTGGGATGAGGGAAGACCCAAGTGTGCGCAGGGCTTGGCTGATGCCGGCTCGTACTAAGGCCAGCCGCCGTTCAAGGAGGACTTGCTTTTCTTGCAAACCTTCTGCACGCCTGTTTTGTGGAGAAGGGAGGGTGTGTTGTGTGCGCTAATATGGTGTGGTCCTACATGCATCTGTGTGAAAGGGAGGGCGAGGCTCCAGGGAAGGAAGGATATGATTCAGACAGAGGAAGTATGACCAGGCATTCATGTGTGGAAGAGATGTTGGGGTGTGTTATGTAATTCATACGGCTTGACGGATAAGTAATAGGATATATTAGCCCATCAAGCTAGCCCTGTGATATATTACAACGTTATCAGAGGAGCCGAGGCCCACGCTTTAAGCTGAGTCAAGCTAGAACCATTTGTGCAAGACTAACTTCCGTAAATTTCATCGATTTGCAGGAAGTATATATCAACTATTTAGAGCCTGTCCTAGTTGAATTGCAAGATTGGTCACAAAAAAGTTTGCGTCATGGATTTAAGATCTCACGTACTTGAGAGCTTGGTCCCCTTTTGCAAGGGTGCTTGAGGCCACCTCTCTGTGGCGGCCCATGCTTCCTGATGCCTCTAGCTGCTCTAAATCAGTCTGGGATGTGTTTGTTCATGTGCAATGTGTAGATGTAGATGTGTATGCAAGTTAATTGTGTGTGTTGGTCACGTGACAGGCCAAGCCCACCACAATCGCCACTTTCCAATTATAGTTGATCACGCACATCAGAAGATGCAGCTGTCAGCCTTGCTTTTCAAACACATTCCAGGCGGACCTAGCAAACCAATGCACGACAGCAATCTATGTAGGGTATGTACAGTGGTAAGCACGCACATTCATCAGTGCTTACGCTGCCTGCAAACTCTTCTGCAAGGCCTTGCAGATAGGACATCACTATGCACTGCTCACGTATACAATTTTTTTTGAAAGCACCCAACATGCTTGGGGCACAATCTGTCAATCACATGTCCAGCAAAAACTGAAGCTACACCTGCGCATTTTGCAGCTTTTTTTGAAGGCCCTGGACGCGTAGGTTGACCGCGTTGCATGCATCGAACATGTGGAAGTTCAGTGACTCCAGCTGACAGAAGTGGGTCACGAGGTCACTCAAATCAGACAAGCCACAGGCCTGCAGATTGAAAGAGGCAACACTTGACAGGTTGAGATTCCTCATATCAGACAAGCCACAGGCAGGCCTGCAGCTTCAGAGTGGCGACGCTTGGCATGTTGAGATTGCTGAGATTAGACAAGCCACAGACCTGCAGGTTCAAAGCGGCAACATCTGGAGTATTTAAGTCACGCAAATCAGACAAGCCACGTACTATTTCAGAGTGGCGACATTTTGGTAAGTAGGCACATTTTTGTGCATTTGGATCAATATTCACCAGCGTATTCTGCTCGTGATTTTGAGGAAAAGGAGATTTGCGGAAATGTGTGAATGTTAGCTATTAACAAACACCACCCTTTGCACTTTACAGTAATCGACCCTGACAATTGCTTCAGGCGACAAACTTGTTGTCTGTTCACTGCACAAAATAATTCATAAACCCTACCAAACTACCATTACAGTACATTTGAAAGCAAATCAACACTGCCGTTCTCCCTGCACGCACTATCACACAACTTCCACACAACACTTAACAAGTCACGCCTAGCATTGCAAGCTTGTGGCACATGCACGTCGTATTACATTGTAAACTTGAAAATAAATGCAAGTGCCACAAGGGTATCTGTACCTGCTTCATCCAGGCTATCACTGCATCAGAGTTTAGGTGCTCTGTGGCTTGAGCGCCTTTAGGGGTTGTTTGGGGTGGCGACATGCTGTTTGGGGAGGAGGGAAGTTGGGCTGCGTGTGCAGCAGCATCCAGCACGCCTTCAATGCGCTTCGTTTGTGCCTGGCGTGTATGTGTGTGTGTATGTGTGTGTGTGTGTGTGTGTGTGTGTGTGTGTGAACGCTTGTGAGTGAATGCGTGTGTGTATTGCAAACATTGTACATGCTTAATTTTGTAAGCACGACAACGATGGACAATTCAGCAGCTAAGTGGTCCCGTGGTCCCGTCCAAGCGTTATCTTCTGGAGCACTTGCATGCTGCGATATACTGTAACTCTCTACTACGTTGATGTTTCCTATTCTAGGGTTGTATAAAGTGTTCCTTATGCTTTGCAAAGGCAAGTACGCTCACACCTAGTACGTTCCCTTCAAGCTATTTTAAAAAGCTCCCAATTCCACGGCTCCTTCCCTTACTTGTCTGCAAATACATGCAGCTGTTTCAGAGAGAAAGCAAGCACAAAGAGGCTGCTTCTACCCCAAATGGGCACACATACATACACACACCTGCAGCAGACCCTTGTCGGCACCCACGCACGCCTGCAGCTCCCTCATCTCAATTTCGTATGCCTGCAGCCCATACATTTTGTTTGGTACCCAAAGACAAGTGCATGTGAACGTTGTTTGTGTGTTTTCCCCACGTGCATGCGTGTTCAAGTATTGGAACGCAGCTTTGATGCCTGTGAACAAATTTGCACAACCTTTGCACAAATCTGTACCACACAAACCTTGCGGACTCAATCATCCTGTATGCTCTATGCTTGAGCAATCACACAACTCCTTGAATATTGGCCTTTCAGCTGGCGCACCCAAACTTTCATGCGACACAAGCACACACATACAGATCTGCATGTGCGCGCACACAGGCATCCGTACACCTGCGCCTCCCTGTCCTCCTGGCTGCTTGCTGCACGTACATAACATACATTTACCACAATGCACTCAAACATACACACATACACACACCGCCATACAGCACACAAGCAAAAATTGCACACACACAACACCACAACACAGTACACATACCTGCGCCTCCTTGTCCTCTTGGGTGCGTGCTGTGGCCAGCTGTCGGACAGCAGCTGCACGGGCCTCCTCTGCCACTCGCACTGAATGTGAACACATGAGTGTATGTGTGTGTACGCGGGTGGGTTCGTGCGTGAGTATGTGCTACATGTCTGTGTGTGTTTTGCGTGTGCATGTGTACGTGTGTGCCTCCGTGCTCTTGCGTGTCATACCCTTGTTGTTTATGTGTGCTTATGCACCTAACTTAAATTGTGCTTACATATGTGTACGTGTGCACGTGTGGATCAAGCACCTACCTGAAGTGTGTAGGAGGTCTAGGTGCTCCTGTTTGGCTGCAAGCTCCTGCTCCAGCTTTGAGCACACCTGTATTACAAACATATTCCACCGGAGCAGGGTAGAATAGAGAAATGTGGGGTTTACCCAAGCAGTGTTTAGACGGCAAGTATGTACAGCAACTATGGCAGGGAACTGCTGAACATGCCCATGTACAGGGACACACACATACACACATGCACGATGTGCATGTGGTGTCCAACCAGCCTGAGGGGTGTGGACGTACGTGTTCATGGTGATTGTGCAAGCAATTCCTGAAGAAAACCAAAGGAAAGGAACGCATGCGTTTTATGTTTGCAGCTGCTTTTATGTGCGTTTGTGTACCTAAAGGTTACATGGCGTGCGAATGCCAATGCGTGCATACGCATGGTTGTAATTATTTACGCATCACTTCTCTCATGTATTGCCTTACACAGCCACCTGCCTTGCTTGAGCTGGCTGGAGACGTAGATTGTTCAAGTCCTACTCACACTCTCACACAAATATACACACACGCACACACGCACGCACGCACACACGCACCCACGCGCATACACACACACGCACGCACGCACGCACACACACACACCTTCTCAAACTTGATCCGTGCCTTGTTATGCTCGTCAATCTCCCGATGCAACACGTTGTTGCCTGTAATGGCCTCCCCAAACCTCTTCTCAGCCTGCCATGCGGTATAACACAGAGAAGGAGCAGTGTGGATTGCTTGAATTAACTATGCTTACTTATGAGGCACACATATAGGACGTGTAAGAGCAGTGTTAAGAGTTTGTCCAGCAAAAACTAGCTTGTATTACAACCAAAACAAAAGCATTGACTCATGTGATGGATGAATGAGGGCGGCGTCCATACGCTGTACAGCCTGGCTGCTTCATCAATTTTCATGTGAGGCACAAAGAATTGATGTGAGTTACGCTCAAACAAACAGGCACAAAAACTCTTCCTGTTGATTGGTCTTTTACTGATGGACCCTTCAAAATCTAGGTTTTCCTAGCTTGACTTAGACACCTGCTCTTTCCATTCCTTTAGAATTTATTTATGTCCAGATTGAAATAGGCTTTCTCCCTGGCAGGTTCTGTTTGTATCTAGATTGAGTCAGACTTTCTTCCTGGCACAAAATTTGGGAGGCGCAATTACAGTGCAGGATGAGCTGTGAATGCACTACCCTGTCAATCATTTGTTTTAGGGGGTAGCTGCTCTCTCTGGGCAAATTGAGATCAGTCGGCCATTTGTCCAACCAAAGACGAGGGTGAGCATAGCAGGCTGAACTGCAGTGCAGGCACACCTGCTCCAGCCGGTTCCCCAAGACCTTGATGGTCTTGTGGGCATGCCTTGTTTCGTCGGCTGCAGCGTGGTGCCCACCTGTGGCACGACGCAACTCGTGTGCCTGCACAGCACAGCACAGCATGAGCCAGCGCAGCAAGTTCACAAGGCTGCGGCCATGCTGTAAAACATCATTGTGTGTGAGCTGTGAGGCAACTGGTGTTATCTATATG
>Ga0307968_1004195_pt1 | contig 11810 bp, 13 predicted proteins | sample OrgLakmetagen650_FD_201834 | JGI IMG/M metagenome (GOLD analysis project Ga0307968, IMG submission 201834) | Saline water microbial communities from Organic Lake, Antarctica - #650 | ecosystem: Environmental > Aquatic > Non-marine Saline and Alkaline > Saline | place: Antarctica: Organic Lake... | reverse complement strand
CGTGTGATAAGCAGGGAGTGAACATCCATGTCTGAGATGAGTATTGTAGATTGCATTCACGTGTGATAAGCAGGGAGTTGAACATCCATGTCTGAGATGAGTATTGTAGATTGCATTCACGTGTGATAAGCAGGGAGTTGAAGGTCTGGCGCAAGTTGCTAACGCTTTTAGCTAACGCAAGTAGCTAATGCAAGTAGCTAACGCTTTTTGCACCATCCTGCTCGATTTGTGCGCAGTGGGATCGGCAAAGAAACCGCATCAGCACTAGCTAGACGGGGGGCCAAAGGTGAGAGGAGGAGTTTGTACCATCTACGGCATCCTGACACAAAAACACGCACACACAATGAACAGCCGTATGCGCTTGCACACTCACACAATGAACAATCGTACGCGCTTGCATACACACACAATGAACAATCGTACGCGCTTGCATACACACACAATGAACAATCGTACGTGCTTGCATACACACACAATGAACAATCGTACGCGCTTGCATACACACACCATGAACAATCAGACGCGCTTGCATACACACACAATGAACATTCAGACGCGCTTGCATACACACACAATAAACAACTATATGCGCTTGCATACACACCATTACCTGTGTCCTCTATGTTGTCGGCACCTGTGCGGTGTGGCAATGAGATAATGGTAACCACGTTTAATAGCAGCCGCAAATGCCTCTAGCTGACTTTCCACAATCCGGCCCAGCACCGCTACAAGCACTGCTACAAGCAAGCACTGCTACAAGCACTGCTACAAGCACGCACTGCTACACGCACTGCTACATGCACTGCTACACGCACTGCTACACGCACTGCTACACGCACTGTTACAAGCACTGCTACACGCACTGCTACAAGCACTGCTACAAGCACTGCTACACGCACTGCTACAAGCACTGCTACAAGCAATTCTACAACCAGATGCACTGACTCAAAGCGGTTCTGGCATTCCACATCAATACAAAGGAAGGAGCTACACCCTCTGTCCCTTTTGAACGTGCACGACAACGCATTGCAAATGTTTAGGGTTGGCCAGAACCGTATATCTGCACCGTATATGACCGTATGCATGGTGATTTTCCTGCCAAAAATACCGTATGTACACCGTATATACCTATAAATGTATGGTTCTGGCCAACCCTACAAATGTTCCAGAACCCTGATGCCCTGCCCTAACACCAAACATATTTCATCTGCAGTTGTCTTAGCGCGCCACAGCAACGCCAAGGGCGAAGCGTTGAAGGCCCAAATACAAAAAGATTGCACAAAGAATAACACCAAAAACATTTCATCTGCAGTTGTCTTAGCGTGCCGTAGCAACGCCAAGGGCGAAGCGTTGAAGGCCGCAATACAAAAAGATTGCGCAAAGAAAGGCCTGCCCACGCCAGAATTGGAGATCCGGCAGTTGGACCTTGCAAGCCTAGAGTGAGTTGAAGAAAAAAAGGGAATCAGTAGGGATCAAGGGAATTGTAGGATACTTCAACCACAGAAATAAAGGAATGATCAGTAAGGATCAGGAGGGTTGCAAGCCTAAAAAGAACGTACGCAGGAATTGTGAGTCTATAAAGCTTATGGTATGTAGATGGTTTGTTAAGGTGTATTGTACTTTAAGGCAGCTAGACCGTTTCGATTAGTGACGTTGTTGCGCGTTGTTACATGTTTTTATGGTGCGGGTTATATTAGGGTGTATTGAGTCAAAACGGTCTACTCTGTTTCTGACAAGTCAGTACAAAGTGCAGCAAAGCATTGTAACTCTCGGTCTGTGTATGTTTTCTTGTGCAGATCGGTGTGTGCGTTCAGCAGCGCATAGAAAGTAGAAGATCAGATTATGCCTTTGTTTCTGTGCAAGCCAGTACACAAGTGCAATAATTCGTTGCCAATAAAGTAACGACTTGAGTGTGCCTGCATTTTTGTGCAGGTCGGTCCGAGCGTTCAGCAGCGCATAGAAAGCAGAAGATCAGATTATGCCATTGTTTTTGTGCAAACCAGTATGCAAGTGTATTAAGTTAAGGATGTTGATTTTGCTTTCTGTGCAGGTCAGTCCGCGCGTTCAGCAGCGTGTGGGAAAAGGAGGGTCGTGAGCTGCACATACTCGTGAACAATGCAGGCATCTATGCCATGGGAGGTGAGGGTTGTATTTTCAATGAGCTGATAAACAGTGTTGAGTGTAATGCTGGGAGTTGCTGTCTCCTAAGGACAGGCAGGGCTTAACAGGCAGGGCTTGAAGCTCTGGGAGTGAGGTGCATGCATGCTCTTAAGATGATGAAGGTGGCTTGACAAGGATGGCTCAGGGCCCTATTTGAACGACGCAAGCATTGAAGCCAGTGTCATCTGGGCTGTGAAGAAATGGGGCACGCACGCAGGTACAAGAGGAGAACGACTGCCAAATTATGACATGGAGGAAGAGCGACTGCCACTTTATTACCTGGCACAACAGTTTGTGTTCTTACTGATGCCAGATTAAATGTACAGCCTCCGTGTGTCGGACTGTCTAATTTTGAATTAACGCGACACCCCACCTGCACCCACAAATGCAGCACCCACAAAGAGGAGACGGGGATGGTTTTGAGTCTCTCATGGGGTGCAATCATTTTGCGCCCTTTTATTCACCACTCTCTATATGAGTAGTTTGATTTAACGTGATGTTCACCTATACCCTCAATACAATGCAGCGCCAAGAGAGGAGACGGGGGATGGTTTTGAGTCTCACATGGGGTGCAACCATTTGGGGCACTTCCTGCTCACTCTCAGCATGCTACCCTCTTTAGAGCGAGGGGCAAAGAGCAGCAAGAAGCTGGGCGCACGTGTGGTCAAGTGAGTGCATCCTTGCCTTTTGTGTGTGTGTGGTGTGTGTGTGGTGTGTGTGTGTGTATGTGTGTGTGTGTGTATGTGTGTGTGTGCGTGTGGTGTGTGGTGTGTGTGTGTGTACATGTGCATGTGCATGTGTATTGGTGGGGTAAGGGAAGGATGGGTGTCGTTGTGTTTCTAGTGCCTATGGGTGATTGAGGCGGAGGGTGAGCACTCTGCTGCCAGCTTTGTATTATCAGATCAAATCCAATCAGTGATCAGATTGCACGTTTCCCCTCCATCTTCCCTTGCAGTTGTGATGACTGGTGCCTGCAAATATTTACATGGCTCACACAAGTGCACACACAGAATATACTTTGTGGGCTTGTCAGCGCACGATATGATTCCCAGAGAAGTAACAACCAGCTAAGCATACATGCATGAACACACTCGGTCACTCTTATACACGCACATACACACACAGTGTGAGCTCGTCAGTGCACATGATGGCCCCCAGGGGAGTCACAATCAGTGACCCACATTTAGCACGCAAGGTACGATTTGCGCGAGCAACCTGCTTGCAAAGCACAGAGATTTATTCAACGCAGCCTGTGCCATCCCTACACTTGCACGAGCAAACAGCTTGCAAAGCACAATATTTGGCCAACACAGCCTGTGCCACACATACACTTGCGCCAGCAAACAGCTTGCAAAGCACAAGAATTGGCCAACGCAGCATGTGCCACACGTACACTTGCGCCAGCAAGTAGCTTGCAAAGCACAAGATTTGGCCAACGCAGCATGTGCCACACGTACACCTGCTCCAGCAAAGGCTGAAACGTGCTTACACAAAAGCCAAAACCCAAAACCAAGGCCAAATACACACCCTGGCTCTCACAAAGCACGGTTCTCAAATTACCACACCTGGCTCTCACAAGTAGTGGCGCTGGGCCTGTCCTTGCATGCGCTTGTCTGCACTCACGTGAGGATGACCTTATGTGTGCCTTTTTTTTGCTCCCGTAATTTGCATTCCACATGTCTTATGTGTAATGCATAGGGTTGGCCAGAAACGTATATTTATACGGTATATTTAAAGCATTTTGGGGCAGGGATCTGATCAAATATACATTCATACACGGCGTTTATGTATGGTTCTGGCCAGCTTTAGTTACACGCCAGCTCTAGATACACGCCCGCCCTAGTTACACGCCAGCTCTAGGTACACGCCCGCCCTAGGTACACGCCCGCCCTAGTTACACGCCCGCCCTAGTTACACGCCCGCCCTAGGTACACGCCCGCCCTAGTTACACGCCAGCTCTAGTTACACGCCCGCCCTAGTTACACGCCCGCCCTAGTTACACGCCCGCCCTAGTTACACGCCAGCTCTAGGTACACGCCAGCTCTAGGTACACGCCGTCGTGTGTCTTGCTTGCTTTTTGCAGAATTTACCCAGCACGCAACACACAACACACAGCACACAACACAGCATCTCACCTGCAATGCTGGTTACTTGCCCATGGTGTTCTCACAACACACACACAACACAACACTACACTACACAACACACAACACACAACGCACAACAACACACAGCACACAGCACATCACAACACACAACACACAACACAATTGCTGCTTTTGCCCGTTATGTCTGGCGCTTGCTATGCAGCACTACACACACATACACTCACACACACACCCTTTGATATGTGAGTTAATATGGCAATTAAGGCGTTGCCAAGTCAGTTTTATCAAATGACTTCTCTCACAAAATCTTTCGATTGTCGAGTTGCAATTTGCGCGCACATCAGGATAAATGCATGTTCGCCATGTTTCTACGTGTTCATGTGCTTGTACGTGTTTGTTGTTCATTGTGTGTGCATCCACACAGGGCGCGTATAGTGCTGAGCTGGCGTATGGGCAGTCCAAGCTGGCTCAGATTCTGTTCACTCGCGAGCTGCGGGCACGCCTGCAGAAGAAGGGCAAGAGTGGGGTACAGGTGCGTTTGTGTGTTTTTGTAGGGTTGGCCAGAAGCCATTTTTATACGGTGTATTTACGGCCTTTTTGGCAGGGAAATCACCAAACATACAGCCATATGCGGGGTAAACATACGGTTCTGGCCAACCCTATGGTTTTTGTGATCAGGGGCTGAGATGTGGGTGGGCATTCCCCTCTGGGTGGGTGCAGATATTGCTTTTTCTTTTGAAAATGAGGTTTGAGCTGGATTGAGCAGAAAATTGTTTCATTAATAAAAGTTGCACACTGAATTAGGTATTAAGATGTGTAGGGTGTGCAAGTGTGTGTCTGAAAGGGAGGCAAAGGCGAAAAGGGGCTTACAGAATACACAAACAGGCAGACTCACACTTGTACAAACATGCACAAATATACACACATACACACTTACACACACACTCACATTCACACACATGCAAACACACACACAAACACAAACACATGCACACACAGGTGTTTGCATTGCATCCAGGAATGGTACTCACAGACGTGACTCGCTCGCTCCCCTACTTAATGCGTAAGGGAAACGAGTACATCATGGGCTTGCTGCTGCTGACGCCCTCAGAAGGTGTGGTGAAGATGCTGTTGTGTATGCATTGACTGTATTCCACGTAATCAATGTTTGGATGTGTGCGCATCGGGTGTGCACGTATCGTTCCTTTGGATGCATATGAGTGCATTGTGGGTCATAATGGGTATGGTGAAGATGCTGTTGTGTATGCAATGACTGTATGCCACGTAATCAATGTTGTGGATGTGTGCGTATCGGGTGTGCATGTATTGTTCCTTTGGATGCATATGAGCGCATTGTGGGTCATAATGGGTGTGGTGAAGATGCTGTTGTGTATGCAGCGACTGTATGCCACGTAATCAATATTTTTGATGCATTACTCCCTTGGGTGCATATGAGTGCATTTTGGGTAGGGTTGGCCAGAACCATATATATACGGTGAATTTACGGTATTGTTGGCAGGGAAATCACCAGTCATACGGCCATATACGGTGTATATATACGGTTCTGGCCAACACTATTTATGGGTCACGGGATGCTGCTGCTGTTGCCCTCAGTAGGTTTGCGGACGAAGATAGATGGTATGCATGCGTTTAGCTTTTAGCCAAGGTTGCGGTCTCTAAGGCGTCAAGCTAGTCATGGAAATGCTGTTGCTGAAGCCTTTGCAAGGTGTTTCAACCAACAAGTACTGTACAAGTGCACCAGGCGTATAATTGAACAAAAACACGTACAACGGTTACAGTAGGGGGTGACCTTCAGGCAGGTTATTTAGCTGATTGGCTGCTGACTGGTCTCAGGCAGCCGCAAATGAATCCATAAGCTTGGACCTGTTGGTGTGCGTGTGTGTGCGTGCGTGTGTGTTTGTGTCTGTGTTAGTGTGTTTATGTGTGCGTGTGTGTTGTGTTAGTGTTCTGCTGAAAGGAAGGCAAAAACAAGCTGGTAAGCGCAACACACACAGTGCGTGTTTACTGTATAATTACATACTACCTCATACACATACACCTGCAGACTATTTTCAGCTTACATGATTTTGGCTGGTGGGCTATATAACCGTATATTTGATGAATTCCCTGCCAAAAATACCATATATATATATATGGTTCAGGCCAACCCTAGCTATGGTACCCTCAAAAGCCTATGCTGCCCTCATGTTGTGCATGTTGCTTTGAAGGATCTTGCAGTCTGAATTTTGCTGCTTTTCAGACGCGATCAACTCACCCCTGTTTAATGGTGCACCTGCTGCGTTAGCATGAATACAAAACCACACTTGCGCGTGCTACTGTGCTACTGATGAGGAGCTAGAGCACAGGCTCCATGTGCGTAACTTACAGATGCATTTGTGTGCACTTGTATTCATTGCGTATCACACACACATACACACACACGTACACACACACACATAACTTAGCAGGATTTGTGTGCACTTATATTATTTATGTACCACACACTCACACCTATGCAGGTGCCCGTGCGAGTGTTTTCTGTGCAACCTCCCTGGATGCTCCTTCTGCTGCTCCATGTACTTGGGGCTATTTTGACGCCAACTGCCGGCCCTTGCAGCCCAGCCAGGCTGCACAGGTAGTGCGACAAACGTAGAAGTAACGACGGAAAAGGTGTGACTGTCTTAAATACGTATTGGTCCTTACTGCCAGCCCTTGCAGCCCAGCCAGGCTGCACAGGTAGTGCGACAAACGTAAAGTAACAACAAAAAGGGTGTGATTGTCGTAATTGTCTGAAATACATGTTAATCCTTACTGCCGGTCCCTGCAACCCACCCAGGCTGCCCTCAGGTAGGGTACAAAGCAACGGCAACAAAGATGTAAAATGATTGTGAGATGTGTCGGTCTTATACTGCCGAACCCTGCAGCCCAAACTAGCCGCTCACAGGTAACTTCACATAACAGATGATGCAGCAATGATAGGGCAATGAACTAATGAAGTTTACCAAAGCTGTCTGATCTAACTGCTGGCCTCGGGAGACGAAGCAAGTTATAAGAAGAGGAGGTCAGTCAGGGGGTGGAAGGGAATGAGCGATTCAAGGTTATTGGTGCCAAGATATAAGATATAGATATGCTTGGTCATGCAATTCGAACAGCAATTGGAGCTTGATATTAGAGAGGCATGTGACTCACGCAAAAGCATACACACACACGCGCACGCGCACGCGCACACACACACACACACACGTGCACAGGATGATGTGGCCGCATCTTGGCTCTGGCGATGGAGCGCACAGCAAGTCAGGCTGCCCAACCACCTAGACCTTCCTCGTGCTTAGGATAGTAGAGGGTAATCATGCCTGGTGTGGCCACCTTCACAGCTCCCATCCTCCGCAACTTCACTGCGCTTGTCAACAATGGAAGTGCTATCATTACCAGCGAGTTATTGCTCATCCTACGTGGCGGAGACGGACTATGTGCTGGTTGACTAGGCCATGGGTGTTTTGCTTGGAGGCAATGGCATGTTTTGAGCTTAGGCGGTGATGATTAGACGTGGAGGCAAAAACTTTTAAGTAGCAAATTGACGATCTAGAAAGGAAAGCTGAGATCATATAGGCAGTGAAATGGGGAGCTCCAACTCTATTTTTCGGACTGTGGCAATGGTGACAGGGTATCATTGCACAAATCAGATTCAGACTTATGAGCGAGTGCTCATTTGCAGTCTGCAAAAATGAAGATCCCTTCAGCCTTTCATAATTCATAACAGTGTAACACTGCAGTGTTAGTATTACTGTCATTGGAACACGTATACCCGTTTAGTTATGGTGCTGTAAAACAATACAGTGAACACCTCCTGTTAGGAGCGTTCAAGTGACTGCAACTTTCTGTCAAGACAACATGTGCCTTTCCCCTTCCCTCTTCAGTACCACAAGGCGTTGTCACCTTATTGATCCACTGATCAATAAGATAGCTGAGTGTCACAATCTCCCCTTCTTTATTAAAGAGAATCGCAACACATCCTTCCAATATTTAGTTTTACAGTGACAGTTCAGGTTCCACATATAGCACATGATTTACAAATCTACACTCTTTTTCTATCAACTGCGACAGATGCATTGAGATTACTAAGGATAATGTTAAAAACAGGGAACAAACCGATCAGCTACACGTGTGGCAAAACAATAAGATGACTGGTTCTTAAAAATGGGATGCTGGGGACTAATACAAGATAGTTATCTATGAAATTGAGAACAAGCTGAAATCGATAAGATGAGCTTCTTTGCAAGCGGCTTTACGCCAAGCTATTTGGGGTCTAGACAGAATACCACAAAAGCTGCTGCTGTGCTAATCAATACATATCACATCCATCTCAAGACCATTGCTCTGACTACTGTTAGACTGCTGCTGGCCTTTATGCTGCTGCTGCTGCTGCTGCTCACTCACAGAGGAACGTAGCTGCTGATTGGTGGCAGGATTGCGCGGTGGCGTACTGACGTTTGAGGTCAGGGGGGCAGGAGTACCGCTTCCTGTTGCTGCATCCTCATTCCCTCGAGCAGTGCCCTTGGTGTGAGATGACGGTGACGTGGACTCATAGGTGAAAAATGCATGCATGCTCCGCTGCCTTTTTTGCTGCCCGTTCTTGTGTCCGCTCCTCCCAGCAGCAGCAGCACCACCATAACCACCTGCACCACGTTTCGGCGGTTTTGTTGACGGGGTGCAGTGCGTGTGCTGTCGTGCTGAGCTGTCACTGCCACCAGGGTGTGCACGCTGCTTTTTGGATGCCTGCAAGGCACTCCAGATGCGCTCCTGCTCGTGGATATCAACAGTCGACAGAATGTCATGCGTGGCCTGCTCAGGGCTGTGGTGATGGTGGTGCTGCTGCTGTGTGTGTGGTGATTGCTGGTTATGCTGAGGGTGGCATTCTTGCTGCTGCTGCTGCTGCTGCGTGTTGGTGGTTTGCTGGTTGTGCTGAGGCTGGCATTCTTGCTGCTGCTGCTGCTGCTGCTGCTGCTGCGTGTTGGTGGTTTGCTGGTTGTGTTGAGGGTGGCATTCTTGCTGCTGCTGCTGCTGCTGCTGCTGCGTGTGTGGTGATTGCTGCTGCTGCTGCTGCTGCTGCAACTGCTGCTGCTGGTCCTTCTGGAAAGGATGGATGGTAATGGGTGCGTCGTGGGTCTGCTGTGTTTTTTGTGTTTCTTGGCCCTGCTGCTGTTTGTACTCTGCCCTCTGACCCTGTTGCTTGTGCTCTGCCTCATGGCACTGCTGTTCGTGCTTTACCTTTTTGACGGGAGCGTCCAGGGTCTGCTGTCTGTGCTCTACCTGTTGGCTCTGATGCTTGTGCTCCAGAGCATCCTGGGTCTGCTGCCTGTGCTCTACCCGATGGCTCTGATGCTCGTGCTCCAGAGCGCTTTGGGTCTGCTGCCTGTGCTCTACCTGTTGGCTCTGATGCTTGTGCTCCAGAGCATCCTGGGTCTGCTGCCTGTGCTCTACCCGTTGGCTCTGATGCTTGTGCTCCAGAGCATCCTGGGTATGCTGCCTGTGCTCTATCTGTTGGATCTGATGCTTGTGCTCCAGAGCGTTCTGGGTCTGCTGTCTGTGCTGTAGAGCCAGGTGGGTCTGGGAGGAGGGCGGCGGCCTCGGAACGAGGTACATGTCGAGCCTCGAGCGATCCCTGGTGTAAGTCGACACATGATTTATGATTCATGACACATGATATAAGTAGACAAATATGTAAGTAGATACATTATATATGATACATATTTCAAGTAGACACAAGATATGTAAGTAGACACATGATTTGGTGTAAGTAGACACATGACAAACTTATTTAGGAGGCGGCCCTATTAAGCAATGTTGGTACAATAATTTTTTCAAGTACCAGACATTGCAAGAACAATATTAACAAAATGAGCGACATTGGCCCCTCCATGAAATGTACGTCCACGGAATTAAAACTACAAGAAACATTCAGGTGTGTAGTGCGTAGGAGCTGAGCAAGGGGAGAAAAGAAATTAGGATCAAGACGCAAGAGCACACTTTTATAAGGCACGGACATGTCTGACAGGGGTCCTTTATAGCAAGACCTCAAGTAGCGTTGTAAACTAACAAAAGCGGTGGTCAGATACAAGCAAAACGAAAGAAGGCTCCAAGTACCAAACCCAATCTTAAATCCAAAGCAGCATGCACAGTTCTAAATGGTCATGCATGATGAGATGGAGCAATCCACACGGCACTCCCAACATATCGACGATTCCAGCAGGGGCACCCCCACCTCCCCAAAGGCTTGAGCCCACCACACTGACACCTATCTTAATTTGCTCAAATCCATCAGGTGCAGAAATGGGTGAATGGCGGTACGTGCTGCACAGCACCTGGATCTCAAAGCCCCCTCCTCCACCAACGACACAAAACCAGCAGATTTTTGATCAGACCTCCTCAAATCCATCAGGTGTAAAAAAGGGTGAATGACGGTACGTGCTGCACAGCACCTGGATCTCAAAGCCCCCTCCTCCCCCAAAACAACGCATAAACACAGATGCCTGATCGCACCTGCTCAAATCCAGCAGGTGTAGGAATGGGTGAATGACGGTACGTGCTGCACAGCACCTAGATCTGAAAGCCCCCTCCTACCCCAAAACAACGCACAAACACAGATGCCTGATCGCACCTGCTCAAATCCATCAGATGTGCAAAGCGGTCAATGATGGCACGTGTGGCTGCCGGGGACTCTGCGTTAACAGTGGGTATGATCTTCGTAGGGCGTAGGGCCTGCAATGTGGAAGAGCAGCACCACCTTTCAACCTGATTACAATGCACAAAGGTGGCAGTGAGGGACTCTGCGTTGAAAGTGGGTACGATCTTTGTAGGGCGTAGGGCCTGCAGTGTGGAAGAGCGACACCACCTTTCAACCTAATTACAATGCACAAAGGTGGCAGTGAGGGACTCTGCGTTGACAGTGGGTATGATCTTTGTAGGGTGTAGGGCCTGCAATGTGGAACATCATCATGTCATTGTGCACAAATGTGGCTGCGGGGGATTCTGCGCTGCCTGTGGGTGTGGGTATGTTTGTATTTGGCGTCGGAGGCATGAAACACACTTGGCAACACAGATAAGGCAAGGCACAGGTGGTAACATCCAGAACAAAATGAATGTTTCAAAGATAGAACGCAAATAGTGGCTATCTGGCCCTAGATCAAGACTCAACACCTTTCCACAGCTTTGTTCCCCACAGCTTTGTTCTCCGCGCTATCTAGGAGTGGAGTGGGTGCAAAACTTAAATATCAATGCTCTGTATAGGAGGTGTCACATATAGGGATCGGCGTTTGCTTATAGCGCTATATAGCGCTATAATCTTTTTCAAATATAGCGCGTGTCAAAATTGAAATATCTGAATCGCTTCGTAAACGGCTCATGCCCACGCGTCGAACTCGGCTCAAATTCGTTCTTGGGCGTCCATAGAACACAAACACGTACCCTATGGAGTGCTGTAGGCACCACATATCATGGGAGGACCACCACAGGGGATCATGAGCACCAGTAATGTACCAT
>Ga0307968_1004192_pt1 | contig 11811 bp, 10 predicted proteins | sample OrgLakmetagen650_FD_201834 | JGI IMG/M metagenome (GOLD analysis project Ga0307968, IMG submission 201834) | Saline water microbial communities from Organic Lake, Antarctica - #650 | ecosystem: Environmental > Aquatic > Non-marine Saline and Alkaline > Saline | place: Antarctica: Organic Lake... | reverse complement strand
GTGACTTAGAGAGAGAGTGTGAGAGAGAGAGAGAGTGAGTGAGTGTGAGAGAGAGAGAGAGACAGTGAGAGAGAGAGAGACAGACAGAGAGAGAGAGAGAGAGAGAGGGAGAGAGCGCATTGCGTTTGTTCTCATAAGAATAGAAGGACACCTGAATTTACCTCACGATTGTTGGCCCTTGAGGTCAGATCCTGAGCAATTTCAATAGAGCACTGGCAAGTGCTCAAGCACTAATGCTGCCTGTTCTTGCCCTCCCTCTAGTGCGCAAACAACACAATTATCAGCATGCTGAGCTCATTTCAATGACACAACGACATGAACGTACCTGGATCTGCCTGTTCTTGCTCTCACTCTTCTAAAACTGCACTGCAACACGCACGTACCTGGATCTGCCTGTTCTTGCCCTCCCGGTCTAGGGCAAACACCACGCTGCCCAGCACTTTGGTGACATACAGGGGCACTTCCAGGGTGCGAATGATGCCACTGTCTCCGTTAGGCAGGCAGTACTTGATGTGGTTCAGGGTGGTGTAGATGAGTACCCCGTTGTTGTCCCACGCAGCGCTCTTGACGCGGATGGTCTCGTGCACCTGAGTGTGTGCGTGCGTGTGCGTTGGTGTGTGTTTTGGTGTGCCTGTGTGCTTATACGTGTGTATGCCTGTGAGTCACAGAAGAATAGTAGTTTGCAAGGGGGTCCCCAAAGGACCAAAGCTCTCTCAAGGCTGCCCTCATGAACAAACCCTCCCCAACCAGTCTCACTTAGCTCTCCACCCAATTCAAAGCCCCCTATACCTCATATGAATGCAAGATACTTGAAGTTTAATTCAAACCATTGACATTTGCTGAAATTTTGGCGGCATCTTGGGGGTTCTGTGGGGCCTGGTGCGTATTTTGCACCCACTTTGGCAGGGAAAAGGTGTGTTTCTGAAGTTGCCCCGATCGACTTCTGCTCCAGGATATAAGCATTATAAATGTCATAAAACAATACTTTAATGTCGAATTTGGGGCAGGGGTACTGGGAAAGCCGGCGAGTGGGAGGCACTCACACAAGGGGTACCGGGGAAAAAGAACAAATAAATCTGTCGCTCCATACCTGCTGCGAGTTTCAGCCCGGTTTTTGCTCTCAGAGGTGCGGGCAAGTAGAATGCGTCAAATGAAATTTGAATGGGGCCAACCGATGGATTTTTGAAAAACAGTGTGATCGTTTCCTAAATTCCGCAGCAAAAAACGCTATTTGGGAGATTGGCTCCCGTTTCACAACCCAGTTTGCCAATTCACGACCTTTCAGTCCTCAAAAATTAAGCATACATGCCCAGTATAACTGGGCCGCATCTTTGATGTAGATTTGGGGACGGGAGCAGCTGTGGTCACGAGTGCAACACAGAAATCTACCAAACCTGTCCCCAGTCTCTACACCTCTCCCCAACCGCCAAGCACTTGCTGAAGGAGCAAGAAACTAGCTCCAACGCATGTCTTGGGTCTCAAAACAGTGCAGGGGTTACAGGGATATGGTTACGCATAATTAATTGGGACTGTTTGGCTTGCAAAGGGGGGGGGTTGTTTACGGTTGCAGCCTCAACTTGTAAGCATATGCACGTATATTTGCATTTTGAGGAACAGCACCATAGGCTGTGTTTGCTGAACACAATTACCATTTATTGTCTGATCCACCATAAATTTAAGCGTGGATGACCCAAACCTGCTGTCCATAGGTTCCGCAGCTATTTGTTGGTGGTGATAAAGGTGTGCTTGCTGAACAGGGCCACCATGCAGGACTGATATTCTGGGACTCGTAGGTAGAGCAGCCTTACCAGGCTGGAGGCCTTTGCAAGGCAAATGAATCATAGCTTGACAAATTTTAACCCACCGTCTGTGCATTCTGCAGCTTCTTGTCGGTGATAATGATGGCGTGCTTGCTCAGCAGGGCCACCATGCTCATGTCCGCATTCCACACCACGTACTTCACAGGGGGGGTGGGCAGCTCTGCCAGGCTGATGCGCTGCTGCACGTCGAACAGCGTAACCTGCGCATGTGGGGGTATGTGTGTGTATGTATTTCGTGTGTGTGTATGTGTGTATATGTGTGTATTGTGTGATTGTGTGTATGCACGCGTGCGCCTTACCCACGTTGACCCTTAGGAGCAGAAAGGCGCTGCACGTGTCTTGCTACAAACTGTGCTTTCAAGTTCAGAAGCGCACGGGTTGAGCACAGTAATAGAATGGAATGTTATGCAAGTGCAGGAAAGTTGTGCTGCTCAACATGAACCCTCCCATTGCAAGGGGATATTTCTAACCCAGCAGCGTCTGTCTGTGCCGTTCCCCCCCCCTCCCCCCCCCCACACACACCTTGTCCTCTGAGCGGCACAGCAGCATGCCTGTACCCGCGTAGAAGATGGCATCCGTGCTGGGGCAGGGCAGCGTGCAGCGCTTGGTGATCTCGTTTTGCAAGTTGCGGATCTGGACGTAGTTCAGGGACTTGTCGAGCACTGCAAAGCGGTTGCGTGCGATGAACACAGCGCCGCTGCCGAGCCCACGCTTGGCTTCCTGTGTGTGTGTATGTTTATGTGTGTATGTGTGTGTTGAGGGTATTAATCAATTTTATGCCGGTACTTTTGCGCAGGTGGGTTCAGCACGACTGCACGCAGCTTTGTCGGCATGGTGCAAAGCTGAAGAGCTATGTGCAAGCTTTTTCATAGTGCACAATACAGAAGCGCACACACACACACATGCACCAACCCGCAACTTTGACAGGAACTCTATTTACTGGTGCAGTGTCGCCACACATGCACAAACCCACAACTTTGACAGGGACTCTTCCTACCGGTGCCGTGTCACCACGTGCAGTCTCTTTGGGCACGATGTACAACTCAAAGGAGCCTCCGTCCAAATCACTGGTGATGAGCAGCGCATTTTCTGCGGGGTTGTAGGCCAGGGTCTTGGGGCCCTGCGGTTTTCATGATAGCGTGCGTGCGTGCTCGTGTGATTAAAAAGATGTAGCGCGTTCCCTGTGAGTTCAAATGCCAGGGCTTGTGCACCCTTGCGTGTACACCCACGTGACCAACACGATGTGTGTGTGGACTTAGCGTGCGTGCGTGTGTGTATGTGTGTATGTGCGAGTACCTGTGGCGTACATAAGCGTGCCACGTGGTTAACGGTATGTGAATGAAAATGTGATTTACAATGTGTGAATAAAACTGTGCAATTGACAAGATGTGTGCATGAGTGTTGGTGCATGAACATGACTGGAAACCAAACACGGGTCTTTAAAGAACGAAAGCCGCCAGTCGTCATGTGCGTGCAGTGAGTGCGATTGCGTGTCCCTACTGCATGTGCGTGTTGAGTTGAGTGTGCATGGTAAGCTACCTGGACGGATAGAAAGCCTGATATGCCCTACTCAAAATTTCCACATGCCGACATACAGAAGTAATGTTGCAACTGAGACTAGCCATTTGGACGGGTAGCTCCCCACATACTCAGTATATGCTCATACACCTCAACATTAGTGGCTTTCCACGTCTTCCCTTTTTTTACAGGCTCGCAGGCCAGGAAATTTAAAGCACCAGAGGGAAAAAGGACGATTTAGGATCGTGCTTTCCTTAACATTATAAGGCTGGCTTGGAAAGAGGAACGGCTGTGTGACCAGCAGGGTCAGGAATGGCCTCTCATAAACACACACATTCACGCACATACGAACGTGCAGACACTAACACGCAAAAGCACTCACACACACGCACACGCACACGCACAAACATACACACACACCGTGTTGGTGCCTGCGCTGCCTGCACGGCGGATGGAGATGAGGGGACTGTCACGCTGCGTCTGGAAGTCGTACATGCGCAGGTAGCGGTCCTTGACGTAGTACAGCTGGCCTTGGTGTGTGTTGTAGGCAGGGCGCTCGCGCTCCAGCTTGAAAACAATCATGCCCCTGCACGTGGGTGGGTGGGGAAGCAGCTCAATCAAATCAACAGTGCACATGCTCCGCGAATGAGGTGTTGCTCTTGGGCTGCATGACTTCCAGTTCAAGGGCTAGTGTCTAGATGCATCGGGGGTGGCCATAGCAACATGTTTTGGCCTGGCCCTCCTCCAAAACTGATGCATGCCCTTCGAGGGAATTTAAGTGCCCAAGACACTTCACACGCACGTACGCACGCACGCACACATACACACACGTTGGCCCAGCGACCAGCGGGTGGATCTCTGGGTTTTCGGTCAGGCATCAAAATCACTGCTTGCCTCCAGTTGTCCAAACCTTCGACATAAACAAAATCCAGTGGGCTCCCTAAGCGCGCAGCCACCATCCACGATCACCCATTGCCTCATACCTACAAAGTGAGCCTCATCGTAATGCTCCGAAAACCACGCACCCGTCGTGCCCAGCAGCTAGCAGGTTGATCTCTGGGTGCGCGGCCAGGATCCAGAAGCGGTCCAGCTCACGCCTGAAGGTTTGCACACCGGTGCGCTTTGACATGTCCCACACGCGGATGCTCTTGTCCTCTGAGTTCGAGATGATGAGGTCCTGTGTGGGAACGGTGCACGGCCGTAACAGTTGGTAATGATTCTGAGGATTGAAACCTTGTAATTGTGACTTGCAAATTCTATACTTTTAATTCCCCTGATCTATAATTAAAATTAGACTCCACAAAGGGAGGCTTATGGCACTGTTGTAGGAATAGCTTACACGTAAAGATGCGTGCCAAGTTGTCAATCACGGGTGTACCTTACATTTGCAGATGCACGCACACACACACACACACACACACACACACACACCTGGCGTGCATGGAACATGATGCAGGACACGTTGTTGGTGTGGCCTCGCAGGGTGTCCACCTCCCAAGCTTTGCTCTCTGCAGTCAATTGCACACCGTGAGCGGCGCAAACTGGTCAAGCTTGGTCAAAACAGAAAGCAACTGAGTTCTCGAGATGCAGTTTCAGAGCAATACAATGCAGCATGAAGAGTGGAGGGGATCAGGTAGCACGTGCGTGCACTGGGTAGGTGCCACTGTGGTGTACACAACCTTTTTTTGCAAGCATAAACATACGTTATTTTTGGCATGAAATAACACTGGCAGGCACTGTGCGTATGTGCAGAATGGGCGAAGCATCTCGTCTTCTCAATGTTGGAGTTGTGATGTATGCAACACTGAAACACAGTCAGCTACATTCACAGCAGCACACACACACACGCATACACGAGCATATGCAAGAAGAGACAGAAACAAGTCATGCAAGAAGGACGACAGGTACCCTGCCATAATCGCATCTCACATACCTCCTACCCGCATCATACCACAATCCTCGCTTCATCCACTCTTCATCTTAATCTCTCCCTCAAACCCACTCCCCACTCTTGTTACCCTGAACCAAAACTCTCCTACCTCTTCTAAAAAGACCTGTTTCCACCCACTCACCGTTGTATCGCCACAGCTTGACCTGCCGGTCGTCGGCGCCTGACACAATAAGAGGCAGGGAGGGGTGGAAGGCTGCCCAGTTCACACCGCGGTCATGGCCCTCCAGCACATACTTCACCACAGCGTCACCGCCACCAAACAGGTCGGCATTCATCTGCAGAGGGGCAAGCAGGTGTGGTGTGCTCTGTAGCACTAATCACAGAGGGGGGGCATGCACGATGGAAGTGTGTGTTTGCTTGCAGGATGGAAACGTGTACGTGAATGAATCAAGTGAGGAGGATGTAAAAGGCGGCACTAGGCTCATGCTTGCATTAACATTATGTACGTGTGTGTGTGTGTGTGTGTGTGTGTGTGTGTGTGTGTGTGCACGCGTCTAAGTGTATCACCGGAGCAAGTGGGTCTGTTGCATTTGCATACTGTGTTGACGTAGGCACGCCTATGTGGGTTGCGTGCTGATGTATACGTGTGCTGTATACGTGTGCTGTGTTCATGATTGTGCGTCTTATTGTGTGTGCGTGTGTGCGTGTGTGTGCGTATGCGTGTGTGTTGTGTGCTTTTGCAATTACAATTTCGTGAGTGTGCATGTTTGCGTGTGTGTGCATGTTTGTGTGTGTGTGTGTGTGTGTTGTGTGCTTTTGCAATTACAACTCTGAGTGTGTGAGCACATGCTTGTGTGTGTGTGTGCATGCGTGCGCACACGCACGTGCGCGTGCGCGTGCGCGATCGTTTGCATTTGTCTCACCCACCTGCGGTAGGCGCAGCATGTCATCCCCTCCAGGAGCTACGGTCTTCTTGCGCAGGCCCCCAATATCCCACACTCTAACAGTCTGGTCCAGGGAGGCAGACACAACGAGGTCCTCCTTCGTGTGGAACGAGGCGCACATCACGTAGTGGTTGTGGCCCGTCAGCACCGAGATGCAGGTGCGGGACTGCCAGTTCCAGATGCGGATGGTCTGGTCGTCGGAGGCACTGACGATCCAGGGGTACTCGTTGTGGAACTGGACGGTGCGGATGTAGTCCAGGTGGCCCAGCAGCGTGAACAGGCACCGCCTCAGCTTGTAGTTCCAGACCTTAATTTTGTAGTCATCGCCCCCGGAAACGAACAGGGGCTGGGAGCGGTGGAAGTGCACCCCACGCACAGGTCCATCGTGCTCATCAAACCGGTCTATGAGGGTGCCCATACGGTAATCCCACAGCTGCGTGTGTTTGTGGCACAGGGCAGAGAGGTTAGGCTCAGTTGTGAGATGTGTTGCGCTGCAGGAGGAGGAGCTTGCGCACGCGTGCAAGCATGGTGCACATTTAAGGGAAGCAGCGAAAACACTTGTGCGCTGATGCTCAAACAAACACAATCACACACACCTGCAACACCCCACTGTGCAAGGAGGCGAGGATCCATGGGCGCTTGGGGTGGAAGGACAGGCCCTTTACACGGTTGGACTTCGTCCTGGGGTGCGGGAGCAAGCGCACAAAGAGGACCGGGTTCATTTTGTGCTATGCGTAACTAGTGCATGACACATCTAACAACGGTGCACGTACGCAGGCACACAGTGCACCCTGCGCCTGCGCAGACACTCACTCAAACTTCAGAAGCAGCGACATTCTCCTGGGTTGATGCTCCCGCTAGTCCCAGCTGCTTCCTTTATCTAGTTCAAGGCTGGCTACAGAAATGCTACCAATTGGAAGTTACAGCTGCATCAAGGCGTTTGCAGCTCTGCACCAAAATTGTTTTAGCCCAGAAACATTTGAATAATAAAATTATATACAAGGATGAGAAGATAATAATAACTTAAATCTCGAGCAAACGTGCTGCTGACTTGCAAGACTTGCAATCATGGTACGCTACAGTGTAGCTGCACACCTTAACGCACCCACAAATGCACACACAAAACACACACACAAATGCACATGCAAACAAACAAACACGCGTGCGCACGCACAAACACACACACACACACACACACACACACACACACACGCACAAACACACACACACGCACACACGCATGCACGCACGCACACACACACAAACACACACACACGCACAAACACACACACACACACACACACACACACACACACACACGCACGCACAAACACACACACACACTGTCACACACACACACACACTTTCACACACACACACACACACACACACACACACACACACACATTCTCCTCCACCGAAACAACACGCCTGTTTGTTTTTTCACAGGAGTATCCTTCGCCCATGCTCATCTTCACATTTGTGATGGTGTCCTACTTCATTGTCACTGCGGGTGTTGCGTATGATGTTATTAACGAGCCACCTGCCATCGGAGGTGCACAGGACCCTGTAACTGGTGAGTCTGACTGCTTTATGCCACCTTGCTTCCTCGTCTGGCAGCCCACTAGAGGAGGACAGGACAGGAATAAATGACCGCACAGGCAGAGTACCAGCACTTACTATGGAAGGGGTTCCCAAACAACTTGACAGCCCGACCCATTCTCAATTCTGAGCAGCAATGTAGAAGGCTGTGTGGGCATTGCAGCCTCCCTGCTACAAGTGCAAGCATGAAAAGTTCTGACACACATACATACACACACAATAGTGTCCTCACGCATGTAAAAGCAAGCTGGTCCTGCATGTCCATTGATGTAATTTGTGTATCATTGGCAAATTAGTAACACCGCCAGCCAGCATGATTCTAGGCCTTATGCATAAGCAGTTGTGCATCTCGCTCGTGTGCCCTGATATACCTGCTCGTTTGCAGTCAGTGTGTGTACCCTACCATGCAGGAGGACAGATTTTTGTTTCCCTGATCAATACAGAAACGTAACTCAGTGTCTGGCTGCTTCCTCCATTGATTTACTCCTTGTAATCTGCTTAGGCGGCAGTGCCCTGTGTAAAGTAGGTGCCTGTCCTTGAGGCACTGGTCTTCTGGTCTTCAGGAAATTTGTATGTGTCATAAGACCTGTGTCGCTTTTCATCTTTCTGACTTGCTAGCTGCCCCTACCTAGGGATAGAGGAAGTGTTACCCAGTGCCTGCAAAGGCCCTGCCAAGCTATAGCATCTTCCAGGTTATTGGTGAATTGTCCAAGATGCCCCCACCACTTCAATGTACAATGAGCCATCCTTTCAGTCGTGCGTTTACAGGCGAGGTCAAGCCCCAAGCCATCATGCTTTCCCATTTTTCACTTTATGTTTAGCCACATGGTCTTGACACGTTGTTCGTGCTTCGTGCATTGTAGGCAATGTCAAGCCCCAAGCCATGATGCTTTCCCCTTTCCCACGTAAAATGTATAATTGCCATATTGCCATATGGTTTCGACCCGTTGCCCGTTGCTTGTGCTTCGTGCAATCGTAGGCAAAGTCAAGCCCCAAGCCATATTGCCCTACCGTATTAATGCCCAGTATATAATGGAGGGAGCGTGCGGGGGCTTATTCTACACGCTTGGAGGTGCGCGGTGCCTGTTGCTTTTGCATATCTTTGGTGCAAGTATTGACGTGTCCAGGGTCTGGGCAAAATTGCGCAGATAGACTGACATGCATTTGTATGTTTGCAGAGTTAGCGTACCAACTGTGTTTAAATTTGGTGCGCGTGTGCAATGATTAGCGTTATCTGTGTGTTTGCTTGTGCACCAACACACAGATAACGCTTATCTGTGTGTTTGCTTGTGCACCAACACATTTCCAGGGCTAGTGTGATAAGAGAGGAAACTGGCAGAAAGTTTTGAGTCATGCACTACCAGCAGCAAAGGTGTTAAGAGTCAAGGCACTGCCGCGCAACACATTAACCAATTTCACAACAGCTCAGCAAATTTGTATTCGAATTTATTTTCAGCTAGCTGTTCAATCGCAACTCCTGCCTGGTATATAGCGAGTAGAACGCTGGTGCCCTTGAAAGGCTTTTAAATGATTGTGCGCAAGGTTGTTGCACTCCTTAGAGCCTTGCACCATGTTTACTGTCTAGCCAGTAGCTGGACTTGGCTCTCTTTGTTTGTTTGTTCCGTGAAGATTGCCCAAATTGTTTGATGTCCTTACCTTTATTCTTATTACCCTAGTACTGTGCTTCCGAAGACAGAAAGAAACTGACCACCCTCGTCCGCCCTGCGTGTTGGGCTACCTCGGTCTTTCTAAACTGTATCTCTAAAAATTGTAGCACTTGCATTCCTTCATCTGCATACATCCTACACAACCACAGGTTGCAAATGTGGCACAAATGCGTTATGGCGTGTGTGTAAGTAAGCCACGAATCTGCTCATTGTGCCATGTGCATCCACCCCTTCTCAGGTACTGGCCTAGTCTTGCTGGCAATGGCATCAGAGAAGAACAGGGGGAAGTTCACGAGGAACTTCTGCAGATGCTTGTAAGTGTGGACCGGCCTCCTTGCAGATCGTGCAACCTGACACGTAATTTAAGAGTGCGCTTGTCTTTGGCTTGCAAACTGCCAAGGACGTTAAACGAAAGTAAGGTTTACGCTGATTAGCAGGGTTCTCTCTCTCAGATAGTCTTCCACCTGTTTGCTCCTTTGTATCTTCCTGAGTTACCAACTGTGTCTCCTCCACAATCTGTCAAATGCAGGGGCTTGTCCTTGGCAATGGTTTCGTATTTAGTTGTGATGTCATTTATGCGGATCAAGATGCCAGGATATCTGTCTTACAACTAGGTTGGAAAAAGGGGGGGGTGGGAGAATAGCTGCTTGCACGGAATGCGAGTCGTACTTTTTGGCTTAGGCGCATGCTTACAAGTCGCCTTGCTCGCAGTATCTTAGCTGATTTTTACGTAGCCTACTGGTTTCAATGTTTCGTCTGTAATTTCAGTGAAACGGATATGCCGCTGGCGGTGAAAATACGGTTAGCACGAGTATGAGCTTTGTGAGAAGAACAGCCAGAACCTATCAGCTTCCTTTGAATTCAAGCCTTTAGTGGCAGTTGCTGGTGCGCAATGAAGGTGCAGATGCAATCGGCAAGCGCCAATTGCCCTGCAACATGCACTTTCAGCCGGTTGCCCCAGATGATGATGCACACACGCACTCTACTGACTGGCGGGTTGTCATGACCAGCAGCTGTATCAGTCAAAGTTCGAGACAGATAGCGCCACCAATCACGGAAAACATACAGAAGATACAACAAACACTGGAACTTTGTAGAAAAGCCAGCTGCAAAACTGAAAAGAAAAGACTCCGGTGGTAATGATGACATAGCCAGCATGATTAAGGGTTTAAGTAGTTTCCCGCACCAGGCAACCCCCCCCCCCAAAAACTGGAAAGTTAGTTTTAAAGTTTTAACAGCCTAGCAGTCGCAGGTTTTGACTGATCGCTTAATCTGTAAACTCTGTACAGTTTTAAGAAATCACAGCAGAGCATTGAGAGCATGCTTACGAGCTACAGCCGAGCATTTCTCTCAAAGCAAATAATTGTCTCAACTTTTCCTTCACTGACAGTGTGCTTCATCCATTATGGTTGCCGATGCTAGTAACTACTAGTAATGAGTGGTGGGTAGTGCAGAAAAACTAGCGGGGTAGGACTTCTCCTTGGAAAGCATTACCGTCAAAATACTGCCACCTGCCAGTAGTGGTAGCTTCCAAATTTTGACGGTACGCACGTCAAGCTTGTTATTGCCCATAAACTCTCTTAGCTGTCTTACGGAGCACTATTCCCGAAGGTACTCAGGTCACATGCAGAGGTTAATTATTGTGCTCAAATCGTCCAGAGCCCCAGCAAGCCTCTTTCACTAATAAGAACTAGCGTAGAACCTCTTTCACTAAAAAGAACTAGGCCGTGGCATCACTACCATCATGGGGGGGCCTTTTGTGTCGTGATGTATGAACTAATTGTTTTAATGAGCAGGCTAGCAGTCGCACGCTTTGACTAAAGGCCTTTCCTTGTAAACCTTGTAACTCTCTCGTTGTGCATATGCTGCTCCTCACACATGAGTTTATATATACTGTTATTTGCCTCCCTCATTCTTGGTATCCTCAGTGTGACAGATCCATGTTTTTTACGTGCTCAAAACTCAAGATGACCCCCCTCTTTAATTTGTTGCGGTCGGTTGGTCCTGGCAGATGCTTGATTGTTTACTGATATTATCCAGTGTTGCAATGTCACAAACAACGTTGTGCCTTTTTCCCTTTCCAGGATTTTTTTGTAGGTGCTACAAGTCTGGTGCTACTACAACAATGATCTCATTTTTTGCACGTTTTCCATACGCAGCCTAGCAGTCGCACGTTTTGACTGATGGCTTAACTTGTAAACCTTGTTAAAGTGATGTAAGGACCTGCCAGTGGACTTTGCAATGTCTTGGGGGGCGATGTATGAGCACCTCCGCGTGGTGCCCCCTGGAAAACGCCTTCGTGTGCCTTCGTGCACACGCCCGGAAATACTCGGGAGCGGCTAAGACTCATACGGCGGAGCAACACGGCA
>Ga0307968_1004187_pt1 | contig 11819 bp, 15 predicted proteins | sample OrgLakmetagen650_FD_201834 | JGI IMG/M metagenome (GOLD analysis project Ga0307968, IMG submission 201834) | Saline water microbial communities from Organic Lake, Antarctica - #650 | ecosystem: Environmental > Aquatic > Non-marine Saline and Alkaline > Saline | place: Antarctica: Organic Lake... | reverse complement strand
ACAGAAAGGAAAAGTGTTTCCTCAGCTCACAAACTCGATGGTCTTGGCAAATTAAAAGAGCATGCACCTCGTTCTGAACATGTTCATCTTCACCAGGACATTGGTCACATACGCAAGAACCACCTTCATGCCACGCTGCTGCCTCAACTTTCAAAGTATGCGCACGCAAGCGGAATCTACTAAGAGGACAAGCACGCACAAGCGCACAACAAGCACCCACTGGGCACACGATGGGCACAAGGATGCCACATGTGTAGGGTTGGCCAGAACCATATATATACGGTGTGTATACGGTATTTTTGGCAGGGAATTCACCATATATACGGTCATATACGGTGTATATATACGGTTCTGGCCAACCCTACGCATGTGTGTACAACAAGGAGCAGCACGCACACACGCAAGGAGAGAGGCGCCAACGAGGAAGCTATGCAAGAACACTTGATGAGGGTCCAGGACGGCGGTATTTGTTCTTGTCTGAGAGAGGGGCGGTGTGTGTTTTTCCTTTAATTGGATGGTGGTGCTCTTCCATCCGATCCGACACATTGGTAGTGCTTTTTTCCATCCAACAGGCTGGTGATCTGTGTTCTGATCAAACACGTCCTCCAGGTAGAAGTAGCAGTCAGCAGCAGCAGCAGCAGCAGCAACAGCAGCATCCTCAAAATTCACAACAACAACAAGGCGCGGATTCCAGCACATGGGAGTTTCACATACGGTCTGAGGCCACGGGAATGAACAGCATAAAGTTCTCGGCCAGCCAAACCACGTGAGTCGTGTGTGCATGTGTGTGTGTGTGTGTGTGTGTATGTGCATGTGTGTGTGTGTGTATGTGCATGTGCATGTGCATGTGCATGTGTGTGTGTGTGTGGTGTGGGTATGGGTATGGGTGTGAGAGTGTTTGATAGGATGAAAAAGTGGGTTCGTGAGTTTGTGCGTGATTGTGTTTGTGATTTCCTTTGTGTGTTTTTTGCATTGTCGTGGAGAGGCAGGAGGTACCCGCATAGAAACTCACCTTCTTATCACTAGGGTTGGCCAGAACCATATCTATGTATATGTATATACGATGTATATGCGTTTTTTTGGCAGGGTAACCACCAATTGTACGGTCATATACGGTGTGTATATAAGGTTCTGGCCAACCCTACTTACCACACCTGGGGTGGTCTAGGTTAGAACTAGGTGGTCCCAGACCTCCTCAGGCCATGCCCAATAGGCTTGTTTTGTTCCTACATGATTCGCTTCTAGCAAGTGTTGTTGTACTAAACTAAGTTATGGTGCGTTCTAGTGCGTTCTAGTGTGTTGTAGTGCGTGTACTAAACTAAGTTATAGTGCGTTAAATCGAATGCTGCTGTTGATGCGATGGATAAAATATGCGCGTGTGTGCAAGCGTGCATACATGTTCACAAAGCATAATGACCCAGCTTCTGCCTCAAAAGTCCTCAAACGTGCCATCCTGCATCCACAACTTTTGTCTCACTGCTACAGCTTGAGCTCCACCTTCACTGCTACACCCTTTGTCTCACTGCTACAGCTTGAGCTCCACCTTTACTGCTACACCTTTTGTCTCACTGCTACAGCTTGAGCTCCACCTTCACTGCTACACCCTTTGTCTCACTGCTACAGTTTGAGCTCCACCTTTACTGCTACACCTTTTGTCTCACTGCTACAGTTTGAGCTCCACCTTCACTGCTACACCCTTTGTCTCACTGCTACAGCTTGAGCTCCACCTTCACTGCTACACCCTTTGTCTCACTGCTACAGCTTGAGCTCCACCTTCACTGCTACACCCTTTGACTCACTGCTTCAGCTTGAGCTCCACCTTCACTGCTACACCCTTTGTCTCACTGCTACAGCTTTTGTCTCTGCTACAGTTTGAGCTCCACCTTTACTGCTACACCTTTTGTCTCACTGCTACAGCTTAAGCTCCAGGCGTGTGAGGCTGGCATGAGCACGTGCAAGTGCTCACATTTTCAAACGTGTGAAGTGTGTATGTGTGTTTGTGTGTGTGTGTGTGTGTGTGTGTGTGTGTGTATCTTGCTGCCCTAGCCTCGCTGCACAGGCGAGAAATACTGACAAAAGCACGTGGAACTACTCGCAATCTGAATGCATGAAATATGTGTGCTTTGAATTTGCTTTACAGACGTGCAACACTCCATCAGCACACAGAGCGATGGCTGGGTTTGATAGAGGAGCCAAGGTGAGTCAAGTTCTTGAGGACCACGTTCTTTGGTTTTAGGTCTTGGTAATGCATACAGCCATGACCTTGCTCAAAAAGGAGACACTGCCAAGTTCAATGTCCTTACATTTATAGTTAACTGCATCACCATAGTGTTGGTGTGTGCGTTATATAGTCTGGTACGCGGAAAAAGGAAAAAGAAGACGTGCACAAAGTATACCAGGCACGTTTTGAACCATGCATGTGCAGTCGTTTCGGCAGGCAACCTTCAAACGTACATTGTAACATAGCATACAGTTGGCCAGAACCGTCTAAATGCACCATATTTGAACGTATACTTAATTGTTTCCCTGCTGAAATAACCGTACACACATCATATTCATATATAGTTCTGGCCAACCATAGTCATGCACGGTGTAAGTATGTATGGTACCGGCCATTCATATGTACTGCTGTACAGTCCAGCCTGCCAAATACACTCATCAAAGCAACAGTCCTGCCTTCCAAATACACTCATCAACGCAACAGTCCTGCGTGGCTACCTTACGCACTGTGTTTTGCTTGCTGCACAGCATAAGCTCGGACACGCAGGCCAGCACGGCTATCAAACCTCGGTAGGTATCATGGGACTGCTGTGTGATTTGTGAGTGTTCGTGAATTGCAAATGACATTTGGTGCTGGTGCACCACACAGAAATTGCAGATTTAAAAATAATGCACCCCAGAGACCATTGGAGATCATTCTCCTAGTTCATTAACCAACGAGTACTCAAACGGATTTTTTTTTGGCCCTCTGAATCGTTGCGCACAAAATGCCGTTTTTTGCTGCTTGACAATATGCTCCATTTTGGAAACGTTTGTCATGTGACACTCGATCCTTTGTTTACCCTATCAACGTTTAATGATCGCTCTAGCAGCTGGCTCTAGTCTAAATTAGTATGTTGGTTTTTTCTCACAAAAGCAGGTACCGTACATAGAGTATATCACCGCCCCTAGTTATTTTTTTTTGGTGGGGCTGTGATATGCTACTCGTGAAACGGTGGTAAAAAAAATGTATATTTGTAATATATTTATTTATTTCTGGGGGGAGCGGTTCAGGTTTTTAGGGGTTTAAGCGGTACTGAAACATATGTATTGTTCAAGCGGTCAGGATGCCCCCCCGCTCCGCCTGCCCCTTCCCCCCAGACCCTGCCTCCTGCAGCAGACAAAAGCAGACCAGGCTGAGCAAGAGGCAAAGGAGCGCAAGAACAATTTTCTTCGGCGCAGCCGTGCAGGGCTCGCAAACCTTGGTTTGCCCCCAGGCACACAAAATGATGTAGTTGGTATTGCATTGGCACTGCATTCTGTGGTTATGCAACAATGAAGTTGAGACAGGAATGCGTGCATGCTCTCATGCAGCAGCGAAAATACGCAGTCGCACAACGTGCACACACAATAATATAGTTGGTATTGCATTGGCACTGCATTCTGTGGTTATGCAACAATGAAGTTGAGACAGGAATGCGTGCATGCTCTCATGCGGCAGTGAAAATGCGCAGCCGCACAACGTGCACACACAACTATTTCCTCTTTGAGTTTGTGGGAGGTGAAGGTGGCCACACACAAATTCCCTGGGCTCCAAAGCCCCTTTGAGAAGGGGTGGTTGCTCAATGGTAGTATTGTTAAGTAAATAATTTCAGTTGGGGGTGGTTGCTATTTTTTTCAGGGGGGTGGATGAGTACATGTGCGTACGGCATACGAGTATTCATGACAAACCACCATGTTTGTTGCTTTCTTTCAAGGATGTAACTTACGCACACACACGTATACACACACACAAACACACAAACACACAAACACACACACACACACAAAAGACACACAAACACACAAACACACACAAAAGACACACAAACACACAAACACACAAACACACAAACACACAAATAAGTTGACACACTGCTGTTTGTACTTTTGCTCCTTTGGTGGGAATATATTTGTGCAAGACCAAGTGCTTCAATTCTGCACCACGCCTCTAATGCTCTGCTTCCCGTTAAGGGCTGTCGTCTGCACAGCACGCCCTGGAATGCAGCAGCACTTGTGCCTGACTGCACAAAATTATTCAAATACTACCCCCCCACGCCTTCCTGCTCTACACTCTGCCCTGATGCTTTTAACTGCACAGCAATTGTTTCTCCGCGCACAGGACAAACAGAGTGCTACCCCCTTGCACCTTGCTGCCTTCACCCTTTGGCCTGTTGCTGTTAACTGCACAGCACGTGCAAAAACAATTGCAGCACTTGTGCCTCCTTGCACAGGACCAACCAAGTACTACCCCCCCGCACCTTGCTGCCTTTGCCCTCTGCTTTGAAACTGCTGTCCCAGCCGTCCCACATCCTTTCCCAAGAGGCAGAAGCTGCCCTCACCACCGCTGTAAGTTGAACTGGTATGGTCACCCACAACACCAATACACAGAATACACACCTCTCAATTAGCAAGAATGCTGCCCCAGCCATCTCATGCTCTGCCCGACATCCTTTCCCAATAAGTAGAAGTTGCCCTCACTACCGCTGTAATTTGAACTGGTATGGTCACCCACAACACCAATACACACCTGCCAAGAAGCAAAAATGCTGCCCATCCATCTCATGCTCTGTCCACGTCCTTTCCCAAGAAGCAGAAGCTGCCTTCACCACCGCTGTAAGTTGAACTGGTATGGTCACCCACAACACCAATACACACCTGTCAAGAAGCAAGAATGCTGCCCCAGCCATCTCATGCTCTGTCCCCAGAAGTGGAAGCTGCCCTTACCACCGTTAAGATGCTGAAAGTATGATTTATTGCACAAGTAAAATCCATTGCACAAGCATGATCCATTACCAAGCATGATCCATTGCCCACGTATGATCCATTGCCCACGTATGATGTCCATTGCCCAAGCATGATCCATTGCCCACGTATGATCCATTGCCCACGTATGATATCCATTGCCCAAGGATGATCCATTGCCCACGTATGATCCATTGCCCACGTATGATCCATTGCCCACGTTTGATCCATTGCCCAAGGATGATCCATTGCCCGAGTATGATCCATTGCCCACGTATGATCCATTCCCAAGCATGATCCATTGCCCACGTATGATCCATTGCCCGAGTATGATCCATTGCCCGAGTATGATCCATTCCCAAGCATGATCCATTGCCCAAGTATGATCCATTGCCCACGTATGATCCATTGCCCAAGGATGATCCATTGCCCACGTATGATCCATTGCCCAAGGATGATCCATTGCCCACGTATGATCCATTGCCCACGTATGATCCATTGCCCACGTTTGATCCATTGCCCAAGGATGATCCATTGCCCGAGTATGATCCATTGCCCACGTATGATCCATTCCCAAGCATGATCCATTGCCCACATATGATCCATTGCCCGAGTATGATCCATTGCCCAAGGATGATCCATTCCCAAGCATGATCCATTGCCCAAGCATGATTTAGTGCCCACGTATGATCCATTGCCCACGTATGATCCATTGCCCACGTATGATCCATTACCCACGTATGATCCATTGCCCAAGCATGATCCACTGTCCACATATAATCCATTGCCCACATATGATCCATTGCCTAAATATGATTTAGTGTTACATTAATTTGCAACTCTCTAGCCATAACAATCAGGACTGGCTCCACCTTATACCCTTCTCACACACATACACACACGCACACACTCAATCGTGTTGAGCTGGCCAGAACTGTATATATACATATTGGCCATGTAGTTGAAGTATTCCCTGCCGAAAGGACCATTTATACTATATTTTATATATAATATACCCATGTACGGCCGACCCTACTCACTGTGAATATACACATTGGCCATGTTATTGAAGCTTTCCCTGCCAAAGGTAACATATATATATATATATAATGGACACAAGTACGGCCGACCTTATTCACTGTCGGTGAAGCTTTCCCTGCCAAGCATACCGTATATATATCACAAGTACGGTCGACCTTAATCACTGTAGCACACTGCAGGTGCTCCCCCTCAAAGTGCTCTTTCCTACAAAGCCTATCCCGACCCACAAACTACCCTGAACCTCTTCACTTCCACTCACTTAAGCACCCCAAACCCAGAGCATGCTTCCTCCTTTGCTCATCACTCATGCTCACAATTGGCCAGTGCCGCATGCATACACCCTTTGTTTGCACACATTCCCATTTGATCATTTGATGTCATCAAAACATTCTTAAGGAATTACACAGCACATTTGTACCAAACACACACATGTGTACCATGCACACACACTGTATTTGTCCGTACCCTGAAATTGTCCCTGGCACTAAATATCGCCTGGTCACGCGCATGACAGGTGCCCCCCCTCGAATTGCTGCGGCCTTGGCACTGTGCCTACAGCTCCTTTGCGCACGGAGTGAGCCTGGGCACATTGTACAGGAGCATGCGAGTGGGCGTGCCGGCTCTCACTGTGTTGCAGGACAGCGCAGGTGCGGGTGTGTGGGCACTGTGTGTGCGTACAGCTCCTTTGGGCACAGAGTGAGCCTGGGCACATTGTACAGGAGCATGCGTGCGGGCGTGCGAGTGGGTGTGCCTGCTTTCACTGTGGCACGAGGCAGTGCAGGTGCGGGTGTGTGTTGCTCTGTACTTGAAGTTGGCCAGAACCATACTTTTATAGGTATATATATGTATATACGGTATTTTGGCAAGGAAACCACCATACATATGGTCATATAAGGTGTGTATATACGGTTCTGGCCAACCCAATCTGAACTGGACAGGGTGCTTGGTGCTGTACGCGGCATTCAGTGGCTTGTGAGGTACCAGACAGCTGCTTATTGTAGTTATTTAAAAAGATGAGGGGGTCTCCAAAATGTAAGAGGTGAAACTCATACATGGATCGTTTGTAGAGGACATGTCGTTGAAATAATCATTTCGTAAATTGTTTTCCGACATTGCTTTTGTCGTGGAGCAGCTCTGTGCACATACTCGATTCTGTTATCTCTTTTTGATATCACCAAGTATCTTATAGATTACTTTATTATAACAGAACGTTCTGTTACCTCCAAATACATCTTTTCGCCTCTCTTTTTAGATAACCCCTCTTTATTATTAATATTTTAACTTTTACTATACCCCTAAATAATATGTCATTTGGTTCCTAATTGTTTCACAGCTCTTCATTTTTTGCTATTCGGTGGTGGACAAGCTTTCGTGGGGTGTCCGATGTAAAGACAAAAAATGACGTAAATAACGGATGCTTTTGGATGTTCCCAATCAGGGAAGTTCTATACAGCCCCCGGTATTAAATAAAGTTGCTCTTTCTCCTTTAACAATGTGATATGCGTATTTTCCACTGCCTGCGGAAGTTTCCATTTCTTTGTTTTTGGTGCAACCAACGCATAGCTTTCTGTGGTGCAATGCTCTGTGCCAACGCATAGCTTTCTGTGGTGCTGTGCCAACGCATAGCTTTCTGTGGTGCAATGCTCTGTGCCAACGCATAGCTTTCTGTGGTGCAATGCCAACGCATAGCTTTCTGTGGTGCAATGCTCTGTGCCAACGCATAGCTTTCTGTGGTACAGAGGTTGCAGAGAAAGCCATCATTCAAAAAGTGTGACTGCTAGGCTGCTTATGTCATCACTGTTGAAATGTGAGGACTGCTTTCTGTGGTACAGGGTCAAGGCAGTGCAGGTGTGGGTGTGTCATGTCTGTTGTGGGGTTTGCCAGAACCGTATACATACACCGTATATGACCGTATATTTTGTGATATCCCTGCCAAAACTACCGTATATACACTGTATATGTATATATTTATATATATATGGTTGTGGCCAACCCTAGCCTTTTTGGTGCAATGCTATGTGCTACACAGAATGCAGGCATAGCGCAATTTGCCCAAGTTTTGGTACAATGAGCGCCACGTGAAGCAATGGTCAATGCACTTTGAAAGCTTATGTGTGTTTGTTGTAGCTAAAGATAAGGGTAATCTGAGGGTGGGCTTAGAGACCTGTCACTAAGCTAAAGTAGCTAAAGATGATGCGTGTGTGGTTGCTTGTGCAGAGACCCCTGTTGTGTGAACTGTACATGATGGTGTTGATTGTGGCTTCTTTATGTGGGGAAAAAGAAATGTGCACCTTAAAATCATTCTGTACCCCTGGCGGGCATTGCTGCGAGTGTATGCACATATGTACACACACGCACATACACACACATACGCACACACATACGCACACACAAACACACACACACGCACGCACACATACACACGCGCACACACACACCAATCACGTTCGCTCCTACACATACGTACAGGCTTTATGTTTGGGTGCTCCACATCGCACACTTGCACACACACACACACAAACACAAACACACCACACGCACCAAGACATACGCTCTCACACGTTCATACATGCTTTGTGATTAGGTGCTACACATCGCACATATGTACACACACACACACCACACGCACCAAGGCAAACGCTCTTACACACACATACAGGATTTGTTTTTGGGTGCTACACATCAGAGGGATGGCGAATCAGCCCTCGGTACTATGGCAGTGGAGAGAGCTTTGTGTTTCAGCTGGAAGTGAGTTTTCTTTGTCACACACACACGCACACACACATACACACACACATTCCACACACACACATACATACACACACAACGCACACGTGCACACATTCACTCATACACGTACACACACACACACACACTTTCCACACACACACACACACACACACACACACACACACACACACACACACACACACACACACACACAACGCACTCGAGCACACAATCACTCATACACGTACACACACACACACCGTAGCCACATCGTTGCTTGTGGCCCTGGAACGCAAAAGCTGACGTAAAGAATGACTTCTTCCAAATGTCAACGCCCGACTGCTTGGCGCTGGGAAGCATGGGCAAGTTCGCGCTGTACATTGACCAAGAGCTGCTGCAGGTATGCTGTGAATTGTGAACTATGCATGGGCAAGTTCGCGCTGTACATAGACCAAGAGCTGCTGCAGTGTGCTGTAAACTGTGCATGGGCAGGTTTGCGCTGTACACAGACCAAGAGCTGCTGCAGGTGTGCTGTGAAATGTGCATGGGCAGGCTGGCGTTGTGCATAGACCAAGAGCTACTTGCAAGTGTGCTGTGTGTGCGCACCTGACAGGTTTTGTTTATGGAGAAAGCTTGTTCTGTTTACCGAGTGGAGTGAGAATATTGTACAGCAAATGCTGTATGCGTTGCTTGAGCACTCAAATTTGTGTGAATCAGTAGGTTCCGCCACAACTGCACCATATGGCAGTGTGTGTCCATGCAAGGACATTGCAAAGAATGTCAGGGTTTCCGATCATCTATGGCATTGGCCAATTCATTATACAAAACATGAACGGTACACTTTATGCAGAGGCCAGCAGTATTTCATGGTGGGCATGACACACGTGAACATAGACCTGGCCAGCACTACTTGAGAACTTGTTAAAGGCAATGTCGTCGTGCTGCACTACCACTACTCTGTGTCTCTGCTCTGTGTCCACGCTGCACCACCACTGCTCTGTGTCCATGCTGCACTACCACTGCTCTGTGTCCATGCTGCACCACCACTGCTCTGTGTCCATTCTGCACCACCACTGCTCTATGTCCACGCTGCACTACCACTGCTCTGTGTCCATGCTGCACCACCACTGCTCTGTGTCCATGCTGCACCACCACTGCTCTGTGTCCACGCTGCACTACCACTGCTCTGTGTCCATTCTGCACTACCACTGCTCTGTGTCCATGCTGCACCACCACTGCTCTGTGTCCACGCTGCACTACCACTGCTCTATGTCCACGCTGCACTACCACTGCTCTGTGTCGTTGCTGCACCACCACTGCTCTGTGTCCACGCTGCACCACCACTGCTCTGTGTCCATGCTGCACCACCACTGCTCTGTGTCCACGCTGCACTACCACTGCTCTGTGTCCACGCTGCACTACCACTGCTCTGTGTCCACGCTGCACCACCACTGCTCTGTGTCCACGCTGCACCACCACTGCTCTGTGTCCACGCTGCACTACCACTGCTCTATGTCCACGCTGCACCACCACTGCTCTGTGTCCGCGCTGCACCACCACTGCTCGATGTCCATGCTGCACCACCACTGCTCTGTGTCTCTGCTCTGTGTCGTCGCTGCACTACCACTGCTCTATGTGCACGCTGCACCACCACTGCTCTGTGTCCACGCTGCACTACCACTGCTCTGTGTCCACGCTGCACCACCACTGCTCTGTGTCCACGCTGCACCACCACTGCTCTGTGTCCACGCTGCACCACCACTGCTCTATGTCCACGCTGCACCACCACTGCTCTATGTCCACGCTGCACCACCCCTGCTCTGTGTCGTCGTGCTGCACTACCGCTGCTCTAAAATCAGCATCGTTGAGGCCAGCCATGAGGGAGGTCCATTACCCAAGCGCAGAAGAGTTTGTGGCTGCCAATATTGCTGTTATGTTTGTATGTTTGTGTGCGGCCGTGACAAAACTCACGTTAAGGTGCAGTTGTAAAGGGCATGGGGACAAAGTGGATTAGGGGACGAGTGCTTGTTCATGGCATCGTATAAATATGCAAGGGGTGATAACACCACAAGCATGGATTAAGGAAACGGAGACGGAGCTGTCAGACAGCAAAGTACTCATGCTACCAGGCGGATTCGAACCCGCGACCCCGAAGAGTCTGGCCTGACCACGGTCCACTAGGCTCTCAGGGCAGCTACCCTCAATATATAACACGGCTCGCGTGTGCAGAAATTTTAGTACTGGCACCCTGCAGCAGCAAGGCCTCAAACCATTTTGATACCATGCTTTGTTGATCGTGTAGCCAGTAGTGTGCTGTCAGCAGCAGAAGAGATTGCTGCTGCAGAGGTTACAGATAAAACCATCAGTAAATGAGTGCGACTGCTAGGCTGCGCATGTAAAACATTGTAAAAACTGTGAGGTGTTTGTTCCTCCTGCTTTTATATCGCTCGCAGGGCTCTAGCGACTACTGCGGCACCTTCGGAAGCCCTTGTCTTGCCAGCAAGGAGGAATATAAGTTGCGAGGGGTTGAGGTCTGGCAGCCTGTCGCATAGATGTTATTTTTGTTTAGGCTCTTTTCCCACCATGATGTGGGAGCTGCTTTTTCCCTTATTAGCTTTGCTACGTTGCAATGAACGATGGCCTTCAGCCAGGTTGTTTGGCTGATCAGCTGTAGCCACATGTATATTTGATCAAAAATGTATGGAAAACGCATTGCTGCGCACGAGCTGGCAAAGGAGCAACCTCCCACACAAAGTGAAGGTATCTGGGGAAAAAAGGAATGCAGTATTTTCCCTTTGAAGGAGGAACACATCTGGACTACCTAATTTTGGGAAACCCTGTGACATATCAGAGGGGGCTGACTTGGGAAATGTCCAAATATGTGCCCTTTTTGCACTCTGAATCCAGCCATTTACTGTCCACTCAGCCAACTGACACCATTCTGGCTCTAAATAAAAGCTGATATTGTAAGCTGCACGAGGATGTGCTTATATCCATGTAAGTCACAGTGTGCGCAACTTGACGGGGGTCAAAGCCCACCTTGACTGCCCAAACCCTAATTTGGT